>MRWG01000261.1_pt1 | contig 82922 bp, 76 predicted proteins | sample 1013341 | NCBI WGS metagenome assembly MRWG01 (sample SAMN06117577, study PRJNA244670) | biofilm metagenome | biome: Water; feature: Cathode Biofilm; material: Biofilm; isolation source: microbial consortium enriched at the cathode of a solar microbial fuel cell | place: USA: District of Columbia ...
TGCGCATGTCTTGTCGAGCGGCACAACAATTTCCATCCCTCCCCTCGATGGGGAGGGAGTCGCGCGTCTTCGCGCGACGGGTGGGGTGAGGGATACCCCCACCCCGGCACGCCAAGAGGCGCGCCGGACCTCCCCGCAAGGGGGAGGTAGAAAAGAGCCGGCGACGGCGAGGGAGACAGCGTTGCGATCGAGCCGCTCCCGTGATTACTGGGCAGCGCTTCCCGAGTCGGTGCAAACACCCATCAGGAGGAATTCATGTCGCCGCATATCAGCCTCGTGACGCTCTGCGTCGCCGACATCGCCAAGGCCACGTCCTTCTACGAGCGTCTCGGCCTCGCAAAATCCAGCGCAAGCCAAGCGAGCGTAACCTTCTTTCGGGCCGGTTCCGTCGTGCTGGCGCTTTGGACACGCGAGGAGCAGGTCGAGGACGCGAAGGCCGCAGATCTCTGGACGGGCAATGGCGGTATCGTCGTCGCCATGAACTGCGCCAGCGAAGGCGAGGTGGACGCCATGCTGGACAACGCGTGTTGCCGGCGCGACGATCTTGAAGCCGGCCGAGAAGGCGTCCTGGGGCGGCTACAACGGTTACTTCGCCGACGCCGACGGCAATGTCTGGGAGGTCGCCTACAATCCGTTTTGGCCCATGCAAGAGAATGGGCGTATCGACCTGCCGGAATGAGCGACCCCAACCACATCTTCGTCTACGGCACGCTCCGCTCCGAAAGCGATCATCCCATGGCGCGGCGCCTCTTCGCGCGTGCGCGCCACGTGGGCAAAGGCAGCGTTCCGGGGCGCCTTTACGATCTCGGCTGGTATCCGGCGGCGATGTTCGATGAGCGCGAGAAGCGTCACATCCTGGGCGACGTCTTTGCGCTGAAGCCGGGCGGCAAGCTGCTGGCCGAGCTCGATGCCTACGAGGCCGGCGATCCCAATTACGAGCGCGTACCGCTGCAGGTGGCGCTTCTGGACGGTGGTACGGTGACCGCTTGGGCCTATGGGGTGACCAAGCCCCCGAATGCACGGGTCATTCCGAGCGGCGATTTCGTCGCACATCGGAACGCGAAGACGCCGCGCCCGGTTCGTCCTTAGGTCTTTTTCTCTGCCTTGTTTGTGCGACACCCGCCGGACGGGCTAAAAGGACCGCTGGCTGAGGAAGGATCATGGAATCGATGAACGAAGCCGTGGAGGCAAAAGCGGCGCCCAAATGGGTGTTCACCTTCGGCGATGGACGCGCCGATGGCTCCGCCGGGGACAAGGAGCTTCTCGGCGGCAAGGGCGCGCATTTGGCCGAGATGTCGCGCCTCGGGCTCCCCGTGCCTCCGGGCTTCACCATCTCGACGGAAGTTTGCGCCGCTTACTATGAGCTTGGCCGCAAGCTGCCCGAGGCGCTGAAACCCATGGTGGACGAGGCGCTGGCCAAGGTCGGCAAGATCACCGGCGCCCGTTTCGGCGATGTGGACAATCCGCTGCTGGTGTCGGTGCGCTCGGGCGGGCGCGCCTCCATGCCGGGCATGATGGATACGGTGCTCAATCTCGGCCTCAACGACGAGACGGTCGAGGGCCTGGCGCGGCTCACCGGCGACCGCCGCTTCGCCTATGACACCTACCGGCGCTTCATTCAGATGTATGCCGACGTGGTGCTCGGCATCGACCACGGCATGTTCGAGGAAATCCTCGAGAACTACAAGAATCTCAAAGGCTTCGAGCTCGATCCGGAGCTCGCTGCCGAGGACTGGGCGGAGATCGTCGTCCGCTTCAAGGCCCTGGTCGGCAGGGAGCTGGAGCAGCCCTTCCCGCAGGATCTCCATGAGCAGCTTTGGGGCGCCATCGCCGCGGTGTTCGGCTCCTGGCAGAACGCGCGCGCGATCGCCTACCGCCGGCTCCACGATATCCCCGACGCTTGGGGTACGGCCGTCACCATTCAGAGCATGGTGTTCGGCAACAGAGGCGACAACAGCGCCACCGGCGTCGTCTTCACCCGCAACCCGTCTACCGGCGCGAATGAGCTGTTCGGCGAGTTTCTTCTGAACGCGCAAGGCGAGGACGTGGTGGCGGGCCTGCGCACGCCCCAGCCTCTGACGGAGAACGATCGCGCCGCTTCGGGCAATGGCAAGCAATCGCTGGAAGCCCTCCTGCCGGAAGCCTTCGCTGATCTGAAGGCCGCCTGCGCGGCCCTGGAGAAGCACTTCCGCGATCTCCAGGACATCGAGTTCACCGTGCAGGAAGGCAAGCTGTTCATGCTGCAAACCCGCTCGGGCAAGCGCTCCACGCAAGCCGCGCTGAAGATCGCGGTCGACATGGCACGCGACGGCATCATCACCGAGCAGGAGGCCGTGCTGAGCCTCAATCCGGCGCAGCTCGATCAGCTTCTCCATCCGACGCTCGACCCCGACGCGGAGATGACCGTTCTCGCCAAGGGCTTGCCGGCTTCGCCGGGTGCGGCCGCCGGCGAGCTCGTGTTCGATGCCGACGAGGCGGTGCACATGAAAGCGCAAGGCCACACCGTGATCCTGGCGCGCATCGAGACCTCGCCGGAAGACGTGCAAGGCATGCACGCCGCCGTCGGCATCATCACCACCCGCGGCGGCATGACGAGCCACGCGGCCGTGGTGGCGCGCGGCATGGGGCGTCCTTGCGTGGCCGGGGCCGCCGCGGTGCATATCGATCTGGAGCGCGAGACGCTCGAAGCCGGCGGGCACACGCTGCACAAGGGCGATATCGTCACCATCGACGGCTCTTCGGGAAAACTCATCAAGGGACGCGTGACCATGCGTCAGCCCGAGCTGTCGGAGGACTTTGCGACCTTGATGAAATGGGCCGATAGCTTCCGCCGCCTGGAGATCCGGGCCAACGCCGATACGCCCGCCGATGCGCGCCACGCGCGCGACTTCGGCGCCGAGGGAATCGGGCTTTGCCGCACCGAGCACATGTTCTTTCAAGAGCATCGCATCATCGCCATGCGCGAGATGATCCTGGCCGAGAATCCGGAAACGAGACGCAAGGCCCTTGCGGAGCTGCTGCCGGCGCAGCGTCAAGATTTCATCGAGCTGTTCGAGATCATGGCCGGCCTTCCCGTGACCATCCGACTGCTCGACCCGCCGCTCCACGAGTTCCTGCCGCACGGCGAGGAGGCCATCGCCGACGTGGCCGAGGCCATGGGCGTGAGCCTCGCGCGGCTAAAGCGACGCATCAGCGTGTTGAGCGAATTCAACCCCATGCTCGGCCAGCGCGGCGCGCGTCTTCTCGTCAGCTATCCGGAGATCGTCGAGATGCAGGCGCGCGCGATCTTCGAGGCGGCGATCGAGACCGGCAAGACCCTACATGAAAGGGTGACGCCGGAGATCATGGTGCCGCTCGTGGCTATCAAGGCCGAGCTCGATATCGTCAAGGAGCGCATCACGGCGACCGCGCGCGCCGTCGAGAAGGAGCGCGAGACGAACCTCGCCTATCAGGTCGGCACCATGGTCGAGCTGCCGCGCGCCTGTCTCATGGCCGGCGAGATCGGACAGAGTGCGGAGTTTTTCTCCTTTGGCACCAATGACCTAACGCAGACCACGTTCGGCTTGAGTCGGGACGACGCCGGCCGATTCTTGAGTGAGTACGCCGAGAAAGGAATTATTCACCACGATCCCTTTGTGACCCTCGACGTTGCGGTGGGCGAGCTCATGAAAATCGGCACCGAGCGGGGCCGCGCCGTTCATCCGGACCTCAAGATCGGGCTGTGCGGCGAGCACGGCGGCGACCCGGAAACCATTGGGTTCTGTGAGAAAATCGGCCTCACCTACGTGTCCTGCTCACCCTACCGGGTGCCCGTCGCACGGCTTGCCGCCGCCCAGGCGACTCTGAAAAGCAAGCGCTAACGGATAATTAGCCCTTGGCGGTCGAAATAGGCGGTCGTTGCCGATCAACACAATTTGCCCTAAATTATCGGGCAGCGTTAACGGCAATAGACGGGATTCCGGGCTCGATCCGGTGGGGGACTACCAAGCTGACGTCGCTGATTTTCCCACCAATTTGCCTGGGTGTTTTGGGGACGCTCTAGACTCGCGGGCCTATGAGGACGCGCTGCTAGGGTAAATACACAGGGGGACCTCCGGACAAGACCGGCCGTCTTCCTTTACGGGGACCTGGAGGGATAATGGGCCGGCGCTCGTCTCGTCGGATGTGGCACGCGATCGCTGCGTTCGTGCCGCTTCCCTTCGTCGGTATGGGCTACGTCCTTGCGACGAGCAACCAGCTCGCGACCGAGGTCGAGTTATACCTGACCCCGCCGGAAGCCATCTACACCGCCACACGCACCGCCGACGCCTCCGCCGCGCCGCGCGAGATTTCCGGCGAAGCGGCCAAGCTGTTCACCACCGGTGTCAAAGGCCCGCGCGCTGATCACTATGCGGCGGCACAGGCCGTGACCGACGCCGGCAAGCAGCTCATTACCGCGAGCCTCACTGGCGGCGCGGGTCTCGCCAAAGTGGTCGCCGGCGGCGTTAGCCGTGACGCCAAAGGCGATCGCCTGATGCCCACCACGACCGAGGTCGCCCTCAAGGTTCCGGAGAGGCGGCGTCCCGACAATTCGCTCTTCATGAACGCCAGCTACTCCTCGCCGTTCAACGCCGATTTCCAGGTTGATGCCTTCCGTCCGGACCCGCACGACATCGCCTATCAGCCGAACGAAGAGGCCCTCAACTTCCGCTATCAGGGCGAATCCCAAGCCGAGTTCGAGGACCGCGAGCGCCGGTGTCTCTCCACCGCCATCTATTTCGAGGCGCGCGGCGAGCCGGAGCGCGGCCAAGTCGCCGTGGCGCAGGTCATCCTCAATCGCGTCCGCAGCCCGGTCTTCCCGCAGACGATCTGCGGCGTTGTCTATCAAGGACAGATGCGCAAAGGCTGCCAGTTCTCCTTCGCCTGCGACGGCCACTCCGACACCCCCCGCGACAACGACCAATGGGCGCTGGCGCAGGATCTGTCCAAGCGCATCATGTCCGGCGAGCTATGGCTCCCCGAAGTGGGTTATTCGACCTTCTATCACGCGAACTATGTGAGCCCCCGCTGGGCGCGCCGCATGAACAAGGTCGATCGGATCGGCGCGCATATCTTCTATAAGAAGCGCAACGAAGAGCCTTACATTGTCGAGGCTTCGGCCGCGCCCGAGAACGATGCCGAGTCTGACGATGAAGACGGTTATCTGTTGCCGACGCTGTCTCTCGCCTCGGCGGTCAGCGCCGTTTCAGGTTCGGTCAGCGCCGTCGGCGAGTCCGTCACAAATTCGGTCACCGCCGTTGCGGGCACTAGCGTGGCCGCACCCACTCAAGCGATGAGTCTAGGTTACGGGGCGAGTGAGTAAGCGCGCCGACCGAGATCAGGTCGACGCCCGTCCGGGCAATTTCAGCCACAGTCTCTAAGTTCACGCCGCCCGAGGCCTCGGTCAGCACTTTGCCGCGGGCAAGCCTTACGGCCTTCTCGAGCGTGGCAATATCCATGTTGTCGAGCAGCACGGCGTCGATCGGGAACCGCAAGGCCTCCTCCAGCTGTTCGAGCGTGTCCACTTCGACCTCGATCTTGACCATGTGGCCGCCGCGGGCCTTGAGCCGTTCGAGCGCCGGCGCGAGCCCGCCGGCCGCGGCAATATGGTTGTCCTTGACCAGCACCGCGTCATAAAGGCCGAAGCGGTGGTTCACCCCGCCGCCGCAGCGCACGGCGTATTTCTCGAAAGCGCGCAACCCCGGCGTTGTCTTTCGCGTGCAGGCGATGCGCGCGGGCGTCCCTTCGACTTTGGATACATACTCGGCCGTCAGCGTGGCGATGCCGCACAGCCGGCCGAAGAAATTGAGCGCCGTCCGCTCCGCGGTCAGCAGCGCCCGTGTGCGGCCCTCGATTCTCGCGACGGTGGCGCCGGCCTCGACATGCGCACCGTCCTCCACGATCCGGGTGAAGCCAACATTTGGATCGAGTGTCCGGAACGTGGCTTCGGCCAGATCGAGTCCGGCGATGACCGCCGGCTCGCGCACCACGATGGCGGCTTCGCCATGCGCGTCCGGTGGGATGATGGGATCCGTGGTGATGTCCCCCGCGAGCCCCAGATCTTCTTCCAGCGCCGCGCGTACGGCCCGGTCCACGAGCAGCTTGGGCAGCTCATGCCGGGACGGCGTTGTTTTGGTCATCCTTGCGAGACCACCCGCAGCTGCGGCGGACTCGAGACGCCGGCCGCCTCACGGGCAATTTCCTCAGCCTTGGGCAGCGTAAGGAAGCTGCGCTTCGCCTGGGCCTCGTCCGAGGCCGGGTAGTCGCTGCGAAACTGTGCGCCGCGGCTTTCCTTGCGCCTCAGCGCGGCGGCCGTCATTAGCTTGGCGGTGGTGAGCATATTGGCAAGCTGCGGATCGCCGTCGTTCTCCCGCTCAAGCGTAACGATGGTGGCGAGCGCCTTGGACAGCGAGCCCGCGTCTCGGATCACGCCGACTTCCGCCGACATGGTCCGGCGTAAGCTCTGCTCAGCCTCCGCGTCGTGACGGACGGGAGCGTGCTCCATCGCTGCGGCGGAGAAGTTCCGCGACGGAAGAGGGGGAACGGCGGCCGCGATGTCGGCCGCGACCCGCGCCCCGAACACCACCGCCTCCAGCAGCGAGTTGGAGGCAAGCCGGTTCGCGCCATGCGCTCCGGTCGAGGTGACCTCGCCACAGGCCCAAAGCCCGTCCACGGTGCTGCGCCCCTGAGCGTCGGTGAGAATGCCGCCCATGTGGTAATGGGCGGCCGGCGCCACGGGGATCGGTTCTCGCGTGGGATCGATACCGGCGGACAGGCAGGTGGCGGCGACCGTGGGAAATTCCTCGACCAGCGCGGGCCCGAGGGGACGGCAATCGAGAAATGCACCGCGCCCGCCCATCACCTCGCGATAGACGGCGCGGGCCACCACGTCGCGGGGGCCAAGCTCCGCGTCCTCATGCACCGCGCGCATGAAGCGTTCGCCCTTGCTGTTGATCAGAAGCGCGCCTTCGCCGCGCAGCGCCTCGGTCGCGAGCGGCGCCGGGTCACGCCCAATATCGATGGCGGTCGGGTGGAATTGCACGAACTCGGCGTCGGCGATGACGGCCCCGGCCCGCGCGGCGATGGCCACGCCTTCGCCGCGTGCTTCCTTGGGGTTGGTGGTAATGGCATAGATCTGCCCCGCCCCACCGGTTGCCAGCACGACGGCGCGCGCCGGCAACATCAGACCTTGTTTGTCGGAATCTCGGTCCGCCGGCGCCAATGCGATGCCCTGAACGCGTCCGTTGCGCACGATCAGGTCGCGGGCGGTATAGCCTTCCAGCACGGTGATCGACGGGGTCGCCCGCGCCGCCTCGGTAATCGCGCTCATAATGGCGCGGCCCGCGGTATCGCCTTTCACATGCAGAATACGGCTGGTGCGATGTGCCGCCTCGTGACCGAGCTCCAGCCGCCCCTCGAGGTCCTTGTCGAACGGCACACCGTAGCGCAGTAAGTCCTCGATGCGCTGGCGCGCCTCCCGCGCCATGAACAGCGCTACCGCCTCATCGACGATGCCGGCGCCGGCGCGCACCGTATCCGCGGCGTGGTCCTCGGGCGTGTCCCCCTCGGCGAGCGCAGCGGCGATGCCGGCTTGCGCCCAGAGGCTGGATGCACCTTCGCCGAAAGGCGCAGGCGAGATGACGGTGACGGGTAGCGGCGCGAGCTTGAGTGCGGTGAACAGGCCCGCCAAGCCCGCACCGACCACGACAATGTGGTCGCCCGTGCGGTGTGCATCCATACGCATGTTGCCAGTCCTCGTCACATCCGCTCCGCGCCGAGAAGGCGCGCCTCTTTAGTGATTGAGATTGATCATCCGCTCGACGGCGGCGCGCGCACGCTCGGCAACGGCCGGATCGACGGTGACCTCTTCTTTCATGAAGACGAGGCTGTCCAAGATCTTCGGCAGCGTGATTCGCTTCATATGCGGGCAGAGGTTGCACGGCCGCACGAACTGAACGTTCGGCGCCTCGACTGCGACGTTGTCGCTCATCGAACACTCCGTCACCAGCAACACCTTGGAAGGCTGATTGTCCTCGACCCACTTGATCATGCCGGAGGTCGAGCCGGTGAAGTCGGCTTCGCCGATCACATCGGGCGGACACTCCGGGTGCGCAATGATCTTCACACCGGGATCGGCCTCGCGATAGGCGCGCAGCTCTTCCGCCGTGAAGCGCTCATGCACCTCGCAATGGCCCTTCCAGGTGATGATCTCGACATCGGTCTGCGTCTGCACCCATTTCGCCAGGAACTCGTCGGGGATCATGATTACGCGCTTGGTGCCGAGCGACTCGACCACGCGCACGGCGTTGGACGACGTGCAGCAAATATCGGATTCCGCTTTCACGTCGGCCGAGGTGTTGACATAGGTGACCACCGGCACGCCGGGATAGGCCTCGCGCATGGCGCGCACGTCCTCGCCGGTGATCGACGCCGCAAGCGAACAGCCCGCACGGCTATCGGGGATCAGCACCGTCTTGTCGGGGTTCAGCAGCTTCGAGGTCTCGGCCATGAAATGTACGCCGCATTGCACGATCACCTCGGCGTCGGCCTTGGAGGCCTCGCGCGCAAGCTGAAGCGAGTCGCCGACGACATCGGCGACGCAATGGAAGATCTCTGGCGTCATGTAGTTATGCGCCAGCACGACCGCGTTCCGCGCCCGCTTGAGATCGTTGATGGCCTTGATATAGGGCGCGAAGCCGGGCCACTCGATCGGCGGGATCACGCGTGACACACGCTCATAAAGATGAGCGGTCTCGCGCGCCACTTCGGGCGTATAGGCGAGATCGGGCAGAAGAGAGGGCGGCAGCACGGCCTGTGCCTTCGCTTCCCATTCGGGGCTCCCGGTCTGAACTGTCGCCATGGATTCACGGTCTCCTTGTGGATATATACTCATAATGAGTATATATGGGGTCTAAAAAGGTCCGGCGCAAGGCCGGCCCACTCCCTATCCTCACATAGAGTATAGGCGTTTGGTGCGGTGCATCAAGACCCCTGACATCAAGGATTGCCAACGGGTAGGGGGAAAATCGGACGCAAAACGCAAGAACGCGACTCGAGACCGGGCAATTCGTGGTGGCCCTGCCTGCGTTCGGGGACTAACCTAATCGCCGAGAGCGGGGTTTAGCGGGATGCGTGGACAGTCACTAGTCGCGATCCTTGGGGCGGCAGGTGTTTTCGTCCTTGCCGTGATACTGGGCGTCTTGTCCATGGGGGGCGAGCAACCGGAAACTGCGGCCCCCGGTATCGAAATCAAGATCGACGACAACCCAGCCGCGCTCGCAGCCAGCGAGGCCCAGGAGGCCGAATCGGTCGCGATGCTGCCCGGTGCTGCGGACGAAGCCGTCCAAGACGAGGCAGAAGAGGCGATGGCGGAGCCTGCGGTTCCGCAGGAGCTCCTCATCACCGAGACGATCCGCGAGAAGCTCAGCGATCCTGTCCTGCGGCAAGGCGCGCATCCGGACGACATTGCCGCGGTCGAGGCCTTTTACACCGCCCATAGCGGCCCCGCGCTCTGGCTTACAAGCGCCGGCATCTCGCCGGGAGGCCAAGCCGTTCTCGGCGAGATGGGCAGGGCAGGGGAATGGGGCCTCGATCCGAGCCTCTTCCGGGTGCCCCCGGCGAGCTACCAGCCCACCCTGACGGACGACCAGGCTGCGACCGAGATCGCGATCTCCCTGGCGATCCTGAAATATGCACGCGCCGCTCGCGGCGGGCTTGTCGAGCCCAGCGCGCTGAGCAAGATTTACGACCAGAGTCCAACGGTCCGCCCGCCGGAGACGGTGCTGACCGAGATTTCCACCGCCTCGGCGCCGGACACCTATCTGGCGGATCTGCATCCCAAGCATGAGCAGTTCACACGGCTGCGTCAGGCGCTGCTCAAAGCGCAGACGGAAGCGGACAAGGAACGCCTTAAGGTCAACATGGATCGCTGGCGCTGGATGCCCGAGACACTTGGCGAGACTTATGTGTGGCTCAACATCCCCGAATTCATGCTCCATGTGGTCAAGGACGGTAAGACGGCCGAGTCCGAGAAGATCGTCGTCGGTAGTCCCAGCAGCCCGACGCCGGTGCTCTCGGCGGATATGACGGAGATTGTGTTCAATCCCGAACGCGTCGTGCCCCTGTCGGTGATCCGCAGGGACGTCCTGCCGAAGTTGCGAGCAAGCGGCGGCTTGTTCGGTGGCGGCGCCACCTCGATCCTCGAACAGTACCAACTGACCGTCAATAACCGGGGCAGGGCGATCGACCCGAGCAAGATCGATTGGGACACGGTCGACCTCTCCAAGCTGACCTTCGTACAGGCCCCAGGCCCCACCAACATTTTGGGCACGGTCCAATTCCTCTACCCGAATGACCGGGACATCTATCTGCACGACACGATCATCCGCTCGCAGTTGACCCGTGCCGTCCGTGCCGATGGGCAAAGCGAGCCGCGCGTTGCCAATCCTGAGAAGCTTGCGGGCGTGCTCTTGGCCGAGAGCAATGGGTGGAGCACGGCGAAGGCCGGTCAGGCTGCGGCCGGCGGCAAGAGGACTGCGGTCAAGCTCGACAAGCCCATCCCCGTGCACATGACCTATTTCACCGTCCTGGTGGACGACCAGGGAGAGGTGAAGACCTTCGGCGATGTCTACAAGCTCGACGAGATCGAGGAGCCTGACGATGCGGCTGCCGTGTCGCCTCCCGTGGCGGGGTCGGCGCCGATCCCGGCCCGCAAGCCAGGGAACGGAAGCCTCGCCGCCTCCGCGCCCTAAGGACAGGTCTTTCGCTTACCGGTCGTGTTCGATCCTGCCGGCCGGCAGCGTATGCGACCGCATGGCCAAATAGATCACGAAGCAACCGAGCAACAATCCCCCGGCAATGGCCGGTGCGCGCCAATCGCCGGTCGAGACCCGCACCGCGATCAGCACGACGCAGACGAGCACGCCAAGCGCGGGCACGAACCGGGGAATCTCGAACTTCCCCGGCTCCTCGCTCTTGCGCCCTTTGAGCACGAACAGCGATCCGTTCACCACCGCGAACACGCTGAGCAGGAGCAAGACGGTGGCGGAGGCGAGCTCGGAGATCGTGCCCGCCAGAGCCAGCGGCACGAGAATGAGGAATAGGACCAGGATGGCGATATGCGGCGTCCGGCGGTCGCTATGGACCCGGCCGAAGAACGCCGGCAACAGCCCTTGCCGTCCCATGCCGTAGAGCAAACGCGAGGCGGTGACGAAGTTCACAAGGCCGGTATTGGCGACGGCGAACAGCGTGATCCCGGTGAACAGGATGGGCGGGATGATGGGCGCGGCGCGCGACACGACTTCGGTTATTGGCCCTGGAGCCGTGCCAAGCTCCTGCCACGGCACGACCGAGACGGCGGTGATCGCCACGGCGATATAAAGGATCGCCGCCGCCACCATTGCGGTGATCAGCCCGAGCGGAATCGTGCGCTGCGGGTCGCGCACCTCCTCCGCCACGTTGTACATGTCCTCGAAGCCGATAAAGGCGAAGAAGGCGAGCACAGCGCCTTGCACGACGATCAGGATGACATGGTCGTCGCCCGGTGCCGCGGGCGTTTCGAAATAATCGACGGAGCCCCAGTAAGAAAAGCCGACTGCCACCACGAGAATGAGGCCGGAGGCCTCGACGAGGGTGCAAAGCACGTTGACCCACATGGATTCGCGGATGCCGCGGAACACGATGCCGGCCATGATCAGCAGGAAGCCCAATGCCAACCATGCCACCGGCAGCCCGTCGAGCCCGACGAGTTCTATGAGGTTGGCGGCGAACACCCGGCTCTGGGTGGCGATCGAGGTAAGCCCCGAGCAGACCAGCGCCAGTCCGACCATGAAGCTGAGCAGGGGAAAGCCGTAAGCGCGCTGGGTCACGTAAGCGGCGCCCGCGGCGCGCGGGTAGCGCGAGCCGAGTGAGGCATAGGAGAGAGCGGTGAGGAGCGCGGCGACCAAGGCCACGACGAAAGCGAGCCACACGGCATTGCCCACCTGGCCCGCCGCCTTTCCCATCAGCCCGTAGACGCCGGCGCCCAGCATGCTGCCGAGGCCGTAGAGCGCCATCTGCGTCGGACCGATCGAGCGATGAAGCGTCGGTTCGTCCCCCGATTGCGCTGCCGCCTCAGCCTTTCCCTGATTGGCCATGTGTTCCCCCTCGGTTGCCTTTGGTTCGGCTCTACCACGGCTCGACGTTTCGTGCCTTGCAAAAGCCACGCTTTGCGCCTATGTGATGCTCATCGACATTTGGCCGGACCATGTGGCCGCGCGCTATGGCGCACGATCAGACCCCTCCCAAACATCGACACATCTCGTTCTAGACCGCGCATCCCGCGTGGGCTCGAGCACTACTGTACCGACTTAAACGAAAGGACTAACCCGATGATTGCGGGCACTGTGAAATTCTACAATTCCCAAAGGGGCTTTGGCTTCGTGCAGCCCGACGACGGCAGCAAGGACGTTTTCGTCCACGCCACTGCGCTTGAGCGCGCCGGCATGTCTGACCTGGCCGAAGGCCAGAAGGTGGAGTTCGACACCGAGGTCGACAGCCGCAGCGGCAAGACCGCTGTTGCCACCATCAGGGCTGCGTAGTCCTTAAAGGACAACGCCAGTCTTGACGAAATTAGAGCCGCCCCTTCGGGGGCGGCTTGTTAGTTTGGGGAGGAGGATTCGCCCTTAGGCGGCCTTCGTGCGCTTCGCGCGCTTTGCTTTCGGCGCGCTCTTGTGAGGGAAGTCCTCGCGCTCATAGAGGCGCCGGATGCCGCGGCTGTCGAACCGCGCTTCCTCGACCTCGAGATAGGTGCCGAGCAGGCACTCAGGCGGCAAATCCTCAATCGCGTAGCGGACGGCCTCGGCCGCGTCGTCGAACCGCTTGTAACGAATGCCATGCGCCTTGGCTTTCCAGCTTCTGGCCGGAAAAAGCTCAGCAGATGCAGTGAAATCGATTGTCGTCATGGACTGTAACCTTCGTTTAAACCAAAAATATTGGGAAATATTCTATCGAGGCTTAGACCAGCCTCAGAGCATATATAGAGATTTTCGATGACAAAAACTAGGTGCACGGGTGCGTTGAATTGTCTTTCCAGGCTTTCTGAGTTTCCTTGGAGCCGAAATATCTAATTGCGACTAATGCGGAGCTGCCGGTTGAAGGACCGAACGGCTTCGGAGGCTAGGCGCGGAACGGCATCATCTGCGGGAGGCCGCGGGCCTAGCTCTTCAGGCGATAGCCTGTCTTGAAGATCCACCACACCGCGCCGAGGCATATGGCGAGAAACAGCCCGATCATGACGAGGCTGACCTCGATGCTCACATCGGAAGTACCGTAGAAGCTCCAGCGGAACCCGCTCACCAGATAGACGACCGGGTTGAACAAGGACACGGTCTGCCAAACCGGCGGCAGGACGTTGAGCGAGTAGAACGTGCCCCCGAGAAAGGTGAGCGGCGTGATAATGAGAAGCGGTACGAGCTGAAGCTGCTCGAAGCCGTCGGCCCAAATGCCGATGACGAAGCCGAGCAGGCTAAAGGTGACGGCGGTGAGAACGAGAAATCCTGCCATCCACACGGGATGATCGATCTGAAGCGGCACGAATAGGGCCGCGGTGGCAAGGATGATCAACCCAAGAATGATCGATTTGGTGGCCGCCGCACCCACATAGCCGACCACGATCTCCACGGGTGAGATCGGTGCCGAAAGATGCTCGTAAATCGTGCCGGTGAAGCGCGGGAAATAAATGCCGAACGAAGCGTTGGCCACGCTTTGGGTGAGAAGCGTCAGCATGATGAGCCCGGGCACGATGAAGGCGCCGTACGGCACGCCTTCGATCTCGGTGATGCGCGAGCCGATGGCCGCGCCGAACACCACGAAATAGAGTGAGGTGGCGATGACCGGCGACACCAGGCTTTGCAGGAAGGTGCGGCCCCAGCGCGCCATCTCGAATTTGTAGATCGATATGATCGCCGGCAGGTTCATCGGTCGCGCCTCACCAGATCGACAAAGATGTCCTCGAGCGAACTTTGAGAGGTATCGAGATCCTTGAAGCGGATGCCGGCCTGCGAGAGGTCCGTCAGGAGATGCGTGATGCCGGTGCGCGGTCCCTGACTGTCATAGGTGTAGACGAGCTCGCTGCCCCCGTTGCCAAGCTTCAGGTCGTGACTGCCGAGCTCGGCTGGAATCGTGTCGATCGCTTCGTGGAGCTGAAGCGTTAGCTGCTTCTGGCCGAGCTTGTGCATCAGCTCGTGCTTGTCCTCCACCAGGATCAGCTCCCCCTTGTTGATGACGCCGATCTGGTCGGCCATGTCCTCGGCCTCGCGGATATAGTGCGTCGTCAAGATGATGGTCACGCCGGAATCGCGCAGATCCCGTACGACCTGCCACATCTCCTTGCGCAGCTCCACGTCGACGCCCGCCGTAGGCTCGTCGAGGAACAGGATAGAGGGCTCGTGCGACAGGGCCTTGGCGATGAGAACGCGCCGCTTCATGCCGCCCGATAGCGTCATGAGCTTGGAGTCCTTCTTGTCCCACAGCGTCAGGTCTTTGAGAATCTTCTCGATATAGACCGGGTTCGGCCACTTGCCGAATAGCCCGCGGCTGAAGGACACCGTGGTCCAAACCGTCTCGAACATGTCGGCGGTAAGCTCTTGCGGCACCAGCCCGATCATCGAGCGCGCCGCGCGGTAGCCCGTGACAATGTCGTGGCCGCCGACCGTCACCGAGCCGGAGCTCGGCGTGACGATGCCGCAGATGATGCTGATGAGCGTGGTCTTGCCTGCGCCGTTCGGCCCGAGCAGCGCGAAGATCTCACCTTTGTTGATATCGAGGTTGATGTCCTTGAGCGCGGACAAACCCGTGCCGTAGGTTTTCGACAGGTCTTTGACGGAGATGATGGGCGGCATGGGTGCGGTAGGGCGTAGCGCTATTCGGACTATGGGCGCTACCCGAAAATGCAAGCACGAGCAACCTGTCGCGGTTGGTCGGCATGGACAGGAACGAAAATGTGATGCCGTACGTTTCTACGTCGCCGCGGAGCAGAACGCGCGGCGCAATTAGAACACAATCTCTCCCAAGGAGGACCACAATGAAGCATCTTCTCACTTGCACTGCGGTGGCGCTCGTTTTGGGTCTCACCCCTGCGATTGCCGCCGACGACTCTGCGGACAAGAACATCACCGGTGCTGACACCTCGACCGGCGCCAAGCAGCAAAGCTCGGCTCCCGAGTCGTCCGATGCGGCCGACAAAGCGGCTGAAAAGGACTCGATGGACGATGTCACCGGTTCCGACGATTCGACGGCCGCCAAGGAGCAGAGCTCGGCGCCTGAGGATTCCTCGGCTGCAACCGACAAGCCCAACCCGACGGTTGGCGCTGACAGCGGCAGCGACAGCGATACCAAGACCAACTAGGTCTGCTTAAAGCCGGGGCTCTCGTTTCGAGAGTTCCGGCTGTCAGCCTTCCTGGTCCGATTCCAGCTGGAAGTGATCGACCACGCTCGGCTGGATCACTTTTGCATGAAGGGTCAGTAAAACGAGCTTGGCATCTAAACTCATGCCATGGCTGAGCGCCGCTTCGATGCGCTGTTCGACCTCTTCGGTGAGCGGGAGTCCGTTGGCGCCAGCAAAAGCGTCTGCCCCGATCATGCAATAAGCGATGATCTCCGCCGCGGCGCGGCTTTCTTCCGCGCTGGGGTCGTGGCCGTGGGCCCGGTCGATCAGGAGCCGCATAGCGGTGAGCTTCACCGCCTCAGGCACCAGATTGGGATGGAGGTCGACGGCCCGCAAATCCGCATCGAACACGCGCAACACGGCGGAGCGGCCGAAAAATCCAAAAAAACCAAGGGAAAGCGCGGGCTTCACGGGCTTTGTGCGGTTATCCGTAACACTGCCCCGTCACCAGCGTCGGTGAGCGCGTAGACGGCGCCGTCGAGGCCTTGCTCCACGTCGCGGATGCGCGCGCCCATGGGAATGCGCTCTTCACCCGTCACGGTCTCCCCGTCGAGTGTAAGGCGAATAATTGCCTGCGATGAGAGCCCGCCGATCAACAGGTTGTCCTTCCAGGGGGGAATGGTGTCGGCGGTCCACCCGGGATAGGCCTCGGCGGTGTAGAAGGTGATGCCGGACGGCGAGATCACCGGCGTCCAATGACGCACGGCATCGGCGAACTCCGGATGGGTCGGCGGATTGGGAATGTCTTTGCCGTCATAATGCTTACCCCAACTCACGACCGGCCAGCCGTAATTCAGGCCGGGAGCGGGGATATTGAGCTCGTCGCCGCCCTTGGGCCCGAATTCAAGCGCCCAGAGCTTGCCGGTTTTGGGATGAATGGCCGCGCTCTCGACATTGCGGTGGCCGTAGGACCAAATCTCCGGCTGTGCATCCTTCTGGCCTATAAAGGGATTGTCCGGCGGTACCGAGCCGTCCGGATTGATCCGCACGATCTTGCCGAGATGACTGGTGAGGTCCTGCGCAGGCTCGAACTTGAAGCGTTCGCCAAGTGTGATGAAGAGCTTGCCGTCCGGGGTGAAGGCCAGCCGGCCGCCGAAATGGTTGCCGCCGGAGACCTTCGGCGTCTGCCGAAAGATGACCTTCACGTCCTCCACGGCGTTCTCGGTAAGCCGTCCACGCGCCACCGCGGTGCCGGCGCCGTCGTCGCCGGGCTCCGAATAGGAGAGATAGACCAGCTTGTTCTCGGCGAAATTCGGATCGAGCGCCACATCGAGCAGGCCGCCTTGCCCCTCGGCCACGACCTTTGGCACCCCGGACAGAGGTTCCGTCAACGTGCCGTCCGCGCTCACGATGCGCAGATCCCCGGCGCGTTCGGTCACCAGCAAGCGGCCATCGGGGAGAAAGGCCATGCCCCAGGGATGATCGAGGCCCTCGGCGAGGGTCTTCACCTTGATGGTTCCCGTCTCGGTGTCGATGGTACGTTCCTCGGCATGGCCCGCCGCGGAAAGAAATGCGACAGAGGCCGCAATGAGCGCAAAAGCACCGCGCCGCGCCCAGCACAAACGGTTCGATGGCTGCCAGGTCATGATCATACCTTGTCCAATGTCGGTTGCAGGCTCGGCGAGTTCAAGGCGCTTCCCTCACCCGCGGCCCGCCTTAACCCGCAAGCCGGGGGCCGGACGCTCCAGGACCACCTCGCGGCGGAAACGGTAAAGCCGGGCAGGGCGCCCGCCGGTCTCCGTCGAGACGTTGCCGGTGGGCTCCACCAGCCCGCCTTTCTCCACGAGCCGCCGGAAATTCTGCTTGTGTAACAATGTGCCCGAGATTGCCTCCACGGTCTTTTGCAAATCATAAAGCGTGAATTCGGGCGGCAGGAGTTCGAACACTAAGGGCCGGTATTTCAGCTTTCCCCGTAAGCGCCCCATGGCGGTCGCCAGGATGCGCCGGTGGTCGAGCGCCATGGGTCTGCCAAGCTCGGGCGGTTTGTCCCATTGGCTTGCCGCCGAGCGCCCGTCGCGCTTTGCCTCGTCGACGAGCCCGGCCTCGTACAGCAGCTCATACCGCTCCAGCACTTTCTCCTCGTCCCAGCCCCCGCCAATACCGAAGCCGATCTTGAGGCGCTCGGGGCGCCGCAAGGCGCGCGCGGACTCGTTGGGTCTCGGGGGGCGCTCGGCCCACTCCTTCAGGCGCGGCTCGATCTCCTCCGTAAGAATCTCGGGCTTACCGTCCCGCCAATCCTCCCAAGGGAAGTAGGCGTACCAAGGCGACCAATGCGCGCCCATCATTTCCTCGGTCGCGCCGCGTGACAGTGCGAGATAGCCGACCGAGAGCGTATGCGCGCCGCCTGGCTCCGCATGCCGCCCGCGGTCGCCGAACGTGTAGAGCTGCTCCACGTAGCCGAGCTCGATTCCGGTCTGGCGTTTCACCCACTCGCGCAAGCCGATCTCGAGGGTACGGTGCGCGCGCGGCGCGAATGGACCAAAAGGCAGTGCATCCCAGGTGCCCGGCCCGGCAGTTCCGGGCCGGGCCACCAGGATATGCGGCTGCTGATCGCGCACCATGACAATGGCCGCGTTCAGGCCGAGCTCGATCTGGGGGTCGTTGGTAGACGGTTGCGCGGCGGCCGCGTTATTGCCCGGAGCGCCGATCATGGCTTACGCCGCGGGCCGGGCGGGAAGCGAGAAGACCAGGCCTTGTTCGGCGAGCTGACCGCGCCCGATATGCTCCACGGCAGCGCTCATGCGTCCTTTGCGGCTGAGGACATTGTCCGCCAGGGCGACAAGACGGCGATTGGGGTAGGCTGTGGGCGAGGCGCGGCGCAGCACCCGGGCAAGCGTATGCTCGTCGCTATCCGGGTTCAGGGCGCACAGCGCGATGAAGGCTCCGGCGGTCGAGCGGCTGATGCCGGCCCAGCAGTGAATGAGAAGCGGTGCCTGTTGATCCCAGTCGAGCGTGAACTGGATCAGCTCCGCGACATGATCCTCGCACGGCACGACGAGTCCGTCACGCGCCTCGCAAATGTCGTTCATCGACAGCCTGAGATGGCGTTCCTTGACGATACTGGGCGGCGTATCGATCAGCGTCTCGCCGTTGATCAGGGTCACCAGATGGCTGACCCGGACGTCGGCGACCGTGTCGTGCACAAGACTCAAGGGCGAGACGAAGATCGTGTCCGGCGACATGGCCCCCGGCACTGTCATTCGATCTCTCTCGGAAATCAGGGTGTCCATGGGCCTCTCTTGGCTAACGAATCGATTGCAGCATTTACGCCGTTCATCTGGCAAGCTGATGAAACCGTTTCAAGAACCTCGCCTCGCCTTCTGCCGCAGGAAGGGGGCTTAACTGCGTCAGCGCCTGGACCAGAGCGGGGCTGAGGCCCCGGGGTTGGCCGAAAAAGCGCCGCGCTTCGTCCCGGGAAAAGCCTGCGAGACCAATGGCCTCATAGTAGGCGGCGATCTTGTCGGCCCGCTTGATCAGCCTGTTGACGGCCTCGGGAAGGTCCGCCGGAAGCCCAAACCTCAGATGGATGGCGGCGAGCAGTTTTGCCTCGAAAGCGCGATAGTCGATCGATAGCGCCGCCTTGAACGGGCTGATGAGGTCGCCGATGACATATTCCGGGGCGTCGTGCAGGAGCGCGGCGAGCGCGTGCTCTTTGGAGAGCGCGGAGTCGAGATCCTTGGCGATCGCCTCGACGAGCAGGCTGTGATCCGCCACCGAGAATGTGTGGTCGCCGCGCGTCTGCCCGTTCCATCGGGCGACACGCGCGAGCCCGTGCGCAATGTCCTCGATCTCGATGTCGAGCGGTGAGGGATCGAGCAGATCGAGCCGCCGTCCGCTCAGCATGCGCTGCCATGCGCGAGGTGCTGTATTGGCGGCGATGTTGCTCACGGTCTCAAGTCCTCATCAGCGGCGGCAAGGCACGGATCGAGTCCGCGTGCGCAAGTCAAGCTGTCTCGTTGAGAAAAATCATGGACGATTCACGCTTCGGATGCCATTCCTACGCGGTCTCATTTGAACGAGAGGCAACTCAATCAGAGAGTCGGGAGAACGCACCATGGCGAAACTGCCCAGATTTTCCCTCAGCCACAACGATAAGAATAAGAAATGGGAACTAAAGCGTGAGGGATCAGGCGAGGTCATCAAACGGTTCAAGACCAAAGCGGCTGCCACTAAGGGCGGCGTGCTTGAAAGAGCCGTCAAGAAGATGGGCTCGGTTCGCATCAGGAAGCGCGACGGCAAGATCCAGGAAGAGCGCACCTATCCGCGCAGCATGGATCCGCGCGGCCGCGGCTGACGCTTAAGGTCGCCCGAGATCGGCGCAAGCCTTGTGGCGGTGGCAAATCGTCAAATGATCGTTGACCATGCCCGTGGCCTGCATGAAGGCATAGACGATCGTCGGCCCACAAAATTTGAAGCCACGTGACTTGAGCTCCTTGGAGATGGCGCGCGAGAGCGCCGTCTCCGCGGGGACCTGGTCGATGGCCTTGTAGTGGTTGAGGATCGGTTCGCCGTTCACGAAGTCCCACAGGAACGCCGAGAAGCCCGGGCCCGTCTCCATCATGTCGAGCCAGACACGCGCCGAGGCGATCGTCCCCTCGATCTTCATGCGGTTTCGCACGATGCCCGCGTCCTGCATCAGGCGTTCGACCTTCTTCGGCGTGTAGCGGACGATTTTCTCGGGCGCGAAATCGTCGAAGGCGCGGCGGAAAGCGTCGCGCTTGCGCAAGATGGTGATCCAGGAGAGGCCCGCCTGAAAGCCGTCGAGCACCAGCTTCTCGTAGAGCGCGCGGTCGTCGCGCTCGGGAACGCCCCATTCCTCATCGTGATAGGCGACATAGAGCGGGTCGGTGCCGGGCCACGGACAGCGCTTGAGAGCGGCGTCTGTCATGCTGCTGGCATTTCGAACCCGGCAAAGGCCGGACGGGACAGGGTGATGGTCGCATCGCCCGCTGTGAGCGCGGTCCCTTTCGACGCGGCATCCGCGGCCCGGTCCAAGCGAAGCAGCGCCAGCCCGCGCGTTCCGGCCACCGAACCGATGGTGCCGAGGGGCAGATCTCCGGCCTTCACTTCGGTGCCGCTCAGCAAGGGACCGTCTCCCTCGACAGGCACGACCCGTTTGCGTGTCGTGCCGCGGTGCTCCATCCGCGACACCACCTCTTGTCCAACGAAGCAGCCCTTCTTGAAGTCGACCCCGTTCAGTTGATCGAACAAGGCCTCGTGGGGAAACGTGTCGCCAAGCGCATAATCGCGCCCGCCCTCGGGGACGCCGAGCATGATGCGGCGCGCGTGGTATGCGTCCTCGCTGGCCTCGGCGCAGGCGAGACGGCTGATCGCGGCGCCGTCCGGCAGCAAGACCCGCATGCCAAGCGCCTGAAGCCGCGGGTCGTCAAAGGCGATCGCCTCGTCGGGCAGGGTCGGCGTACCGTCCCAAACGGCGGCTACATCGTACTCCGGGGCTTCGGCAATCTCGACCTGCGCGCGCAAGCGATAGAAACCGAGCCGTTTCGCCAGCTCCGCGAGGGTGTCTTTAGCTGCTTCGATGAGGATGTCGCCGCCATGCGGCACCACGAAGAAATCGAACAGGATCTTGCCTTGCGGGCTCAAAAGCCCCGTGTGCACGGCCGCGCCTTCTTCTGCTTTGTCGAGATTGTTGGTGATCACGCCTTGGAGAAACTTGCGCGCATCCGCCCCGCGGACGCGCAAGACGCCGCGATCGGAAAGCCGTGTGGCTTGGCAATGACTCATGGGGCGCCCTTCTGCTACCAAGGCGGACGAATCTATGGGCGGGGGCGAGAGCCCGCAAGGGAGGCGAGCCGCAATCATGGCCGAGACCTTTGATATCGTCTTCAAGGGCGGAACGGTGGTGAATCAGGCGGGCGAGGGGACCGCCGATATCGGCATCCGCGACGGCCAAATCCGCGCCGTCGGCGCCATCGGGGAGGGGCTCGCGGGCGAGACCATCGACGCGCGGGGCCTCCATATCTTGCCCGGCGTCATCGACACCCAGGTTCATTTTCGCGAGCCCGGCATGGAGCACAAGGAAGATCTGGAGACCGGCAGCCGCTCGGCGGTGCTCGGCGGCGTCACGGCCGTATTCGAGATGCCCAACACCAAGCCGCCTACAACCAGCGCCGAGGCCTTGGCCGCTAAGGTTGCCGCCGCCACGAACCGCATGCATTGCGACTTCGCGTTCTTTGTCGGCGCCACCCACGACAATATCGACGACCTCGACGAACTTGAATGCCTGCCCGGCGCGGCGGGTGTCAAAATTTTCGCCGGCTCCTCCACCGGCGATTTGCTCGTCGATGACGAGGAAGAGCTGGCGCGCCTGCTCGCCACGATCAGGCGCCGCTGCGCCTTCCATTCCGAGTGCGAGTCGCGGCTCAAGGAGCGCGTCTCTGTGCAGCGCGAGGGCGACCCGTCGAGCCACTCGGAATGGCGCGACGTGACTGCGGCGCTGGCCTCGACCGAGAGACTGTTGCGCCTCGCCACCGAGGCGGGAAAGCGCATTCACATTCTTCACGTGTCGACCGGCGCGGAGATGGAACTGCTGTCGCTGCACAAGGACGTGGCGAGCGTCGAGGTCACGCCGCAGCATCTGACACTCGCGACGCCCGACGCCTATGAGCGGCTAGGGACGCGCGCGCAGATGAACCCGCCGCTGCGGGATCGCGCCCATCAGGAGATTCTGTGGTGGGGCCTGCAGCAAGGCGTTGTCGATGTGCTCGGCTCGGACCATGCCCCGCACACACTCGAAGAGAAGAGCGGCAGCTATCCCGCCACGCCGTCGGGCATGCCCGGCGTTCAGACGCTGGTGCCTGTGATGCTCGATCACGTGAACGCGGGCCGCCTGAGCCTTGCCCGTTTCGTCGACCTCACCAGTGCCGGCCCGCAGCGTCTGTTCGGCATCGCCGGCAAGGGACGCATTGCCGTCGGCTACGACGCAGACTTGACGATTGTCGATCTCAAGGCCGAGCGGGTCGTCGAGGACGCGTGGATTGGCAGCAAATGCGGTTGGACGCCGTTTGCCGGGCACAAGCTCAAGGGCTGGCCGGTTGGCACTATCGTCCGCGGACGTCGTGCAATGTGGGATGGCGAACTGGGACAGGCGGCGGGTGCCCCGGTGCGCTTCGGCGAAGCGCTTCCGCAACGCGCCTGAGCAAATCTACTGAATGAAGTAGTGCCACACCCCGCTCGGGGACACGCCGAGACGATAATAGTCGTACTTGCCTTTTTTCTTCATGGCGGCCGCGCGCTTCGGCGGCACGGCGCGGTAGAGCTCCACCTCCTGCGCCGGCGTGAGCTTGGCAAGGTCGACTTCCGCGAAATACGGCCAGACATACATTGCGTCATGGTCTTTCCCGGTCAGCACGAAGCCGGAATCGAGCAAGTTCAGCATGGCGGCGAGCACGTCGCGGCCTGAGCCGTCGACCGACTGTTCCTTCCAATAGGCGATGGGATCGGCCACATGCGCCGCCGCGACCATGGGCTTCAGTTCGTTCGATTCGAGCACGGTCCGCATCGCCTCGATATTGCCGGTTCGTGCGGCGATGATGATGTCTCTCAACATGCGCTGCACCGGTTCGGGCAGGGCCGTGGCGTCGTAGAGCACCTTGGGCCCGTCGGTTGCTTGCGCGCTCTTATCTCCTGCCTTTCCGGCCGGGTCCGGCACCCGGTCGCCGTGGTCAACAGGCGCGGTCTTGTCTTCTGCTTGCGCTCGCGGGGGGATGTCGCCGCCCTCGGCGTAGACAAGGACGGCAGCGCCCGCTACCAATGCGGCCAGGGTGATCGTGACCAGGTTTTTCCGCCGATTCATGCATAACTCCATGCGTATGCAGTCAATTTCGCAGAACGGCGACCAACTTCAAGTCCAGGTTGGCCTTGGGCCGGACATCGTTCTCGGGCAAGACATCGCTCTGGAGCAAGACATTGCTCTCGGACAGGATCTGGACCGCCAAGATCTGGATCGCGGCGTGTCCGCCCGGCCCGTGAACGGGCGAGTAGGCTAGAGGCATTGCAGACAGGCGCGCAAATTGTGCTGTCCGGCATCCAGCTCGTGCTTGCCGGGCTGGGCATCGGCGTGCTCATGGCGGCGCCCATCGGCCCCGTCAACGTGCTGGTGATCCAGCGCGCCGTCTCGCGCGGTTTCTGGGGAGGCCTGGCCGCCGGGATAGGCGCGGTTCTCGGCGACGGCGTGCTCGCCGCGATCGGGGCCTTCAGTATCGCGGCCATTTCCGACGTGATGGTCGCCTACGGCGACACCATCCAATTCGTAGGCGGCATGCTCCTAATCGCCTTTGGGCTTGCGCTGCTGTTGTGCCGGCCCGTGCTGGCCACCCCCGTCAACGAGCGGTCTCATCTTCTCGAACACACCGGGATCATCCCGCAGACCTTCATTCTCACCGTGACCAATCCCGGCGCCGTCCTCGGCATGGCGGCGATGATCGGCGGCCTCGGCTCGCTCATCGGCGGCCTCAACACCAATCTCGAGGCGCTGATTCTGGTGGCCGCCATCATGGGCGGCAGCCTGCTGTGGTGGCTCGGCCTATCCGAGCTGATCGCCACCATCCGGCACAAGCTCACCGAGGGCCGGCTGAACGTGATCAACCGGGTCGCCGGCTTTATCTTGTTCGGCTTCGGCGCGGCGTTGATTGTCGAGGGATTGGTGCGGTACTTCCGCTAGCCGGCTACTGCGCGGTACGCCGCAAGGTGAACTCACCGTGATGGATGCGCCGCGACAGGCCCGAGGTCATCTTGGCCACGGCGCCCTCGCCATAGACGTCGATGAGGTCCGCCAGGGCAGCGAAGAGGGCGGCATTGGCGAGCATCTCCGGCTCGATGCCGTCGTGGAGCGCTTCCTCCCACGCATCGAGGATATAGCGCAGCGCCTCCTGCTTTTGGGCGTCGCCTGGATCGGAATGTTGCAATGGCCGCTTTGCCGTCCGCACCGGGTGCCTCCCTCAGCCGCGGAAACTTCGAGTGTCACAATTACACCCCTCGTCTGCTGCCTGTGGGACGGAGTGAACTAACGGTTAAATTTTACTCTTAATTTGAGGTATTTGGTGCGGGCGCCGAGGCCCCGGTCTGGTCGGGCGTCACAGCGCCCGCGTCCGCCTCCTGAGGCTCCTGGACCTGCACCTGAGGGCCGCTCGCGTAGATTGAGCTCTGCGCCAAGGAGGCGGCGATTTGCGCGCCCTCGGTGGAGAAACGCCGCGTGGCGAGCGTGGCCGACTGGGTGCAGGTGCGATAGGTGCGCCGGTAGCCGCGATAGCCGTCGTTGAACTTGTTGACCAGCTTGGCGCGGCGCACCGCGGTCGTCCCCTCGTTCCGGAGGATTTCCTGCATCTGGTCGCGCCATATCTGCCCCTCCTCGGCGCCGCAGAGCTCGCGCAAGTAATGCACGGCGCCGAGAATTTCTGCGAGCCGCATCAGCTTGTTGTCGTAAGGGCGGTCGTCCGGCGGGGGCGGCGCGAGGCTTTCCCGCGGGGTGATGGGGGGTAAGTCGTCGCCTGGCGGCCGGGCACGCCGTACTTGCGGCTTAACCTTCTGCTTCGGCTGGCCGAAAAACCAGCCGAACTGGGCTTCCGCCGGGGGGGCATAGGCGACCGACCCCGTGGCCACCCAAAGGACCCCGAAGGCGAGCAGCGCCAAAGGCTTCGCAAGCCGTGCCATGGGGTCTCACTACGCCCAATTCATGGTGAAATCTAGCCACCCGGCGCGCCCCCGGATGGTGCGAATATCGCTTCCCAGAGGGACCTATTAGGTGCCGAACAGGGCGTCGATCGCGGCCTGGTTGCTGACCTCGCCTTGAGCCTCGGCATCGCCACGTTCCGCCGGGATCTCGCCGTTGGCGATGGCGTTGGCCTCGTCGATCAGGATACGCAGCCGGGCCGCCGATTCGAGGCAAGTCTTCTCCAGGTCGCGGCCGCCGCCGAGCTCGTTACCGACGATGACCACCAGCGACAGCGCCTCGCCATGAAGCCGGGCCACCGCGTCGTCGAACCGCGCCCGGATTCGTTGCGGCGCACGGCGATAGGCGGCAATCGCCAGGTTCTTGTCCCGGAAACCCGAGTGGGTGAAGTGCTCTTCATAGGTCAGCGGACGCCAGGCGAGCAGATCGTCGGAGAACGCATCCGGCTCGGACGACAGCGCTTCCAGAAGCATCACCAGCTCATGGAAGTGATTCAGATAGTCGCTGGCCAGCAGCGTCGATTCGTTGATGTTGGTGCCCGGAATATGCGAACGGAAGTGGCCGACCATGGCCGAGCGGAACGCCGAGACAATATCCTCCCGGCTCACATCTTCCTGGATTTCCGCCGCTCGGGCGTTACGATTCTCATCGGGCAACATAGGCAAACCGTCCTCAACGAGAAGCTCGCACGATTATGATTGCCAAAGCGTTACCGGAAGACCCTGTATGTGCTCCCGCTACAATCTGACCTCGCCTCCGGAGGCCGTGCGGGCCTATTTCGGCTACGCCGACACCCCCAACTTCCCGGCGCGCTACAATATTGCCCCGACGCAAGGCATTCCCGTCGTGCTCCTCGACGAAGCGGGGGCGCGCCGGTTCCGGTTGATGCGCTGGGGGTTGCTGCCCGGCTTCGTCAAGGACCCGAAGAAATTTCCGACCCTGATCAACGCCCGCTCGGAAGAGGTGCTGGCGAAGCCATCCTTCCGCCATGCGGTGCGCCGAAGGCGCTGCCTGATCCCGGCCGACGGCTTCTACGAGTGGACGGGGCCGAAAGGGAAACGGCGGCCGTTCCACTTGATGCCGCATCCGCCGCGCTTGATCGCCTTTGCCGGGCTGTATGAGCGCTGGCAGGATCCGCAAGGCGGCGAGCTCGACACGGTCACGATTCTCACCTGCGCGGCCAACCGTACCGTGGCCGCGTTGCACGATCGTATGCCCGTGGTCCTCGATCCGGAACAATACGAGGATTGGCTCGATGCCAAGCGGGTCAGCGCCGAGGAAGCCCTTGCCATGATCGGCCCCGCCGCCGACGATCTGTTCCAAGCGGTCGAGCTCGATCCGAAGATCAACGATTCACGCAAAGACGAGCCCGGCATCCAAGAGCCGCTGCAGCTGCCGCTGCTCTAAAGGCGGCGAAAGCGAAGAGGGGAAACACATGCTGCCAGACAAGATCATCGAGCGTTACCGCGTCACCGATGGGGATAAGTTCAAGCTCAAGGATTTCGACCCCGGCGACACCGGCGATGTCGACTTCGACAAGGAGGACGGCAAGGAGATCTTGGAAGTCGGCGTCAAGAAGCTCGCCAGGCTCCAGGAGCGCCTCTACGCGGAAGGCAAGTGGGCCATTCTCATGGTGCTGCAAGGCATCGACACGGCCGGCAAGGACGGCGTGATCAAGCACGTGCTGTCAGGCGTGAATCCGCAGGGCTGCTCCGTGCACTCCTTCAAGCAGCCGAGCCATCTCGAGCTCGCGCATGATTTTCTGTGGCGCTGCACCGTCGCGCTGCCGATCCGCGGCCGCATTGGGATCTTCAACCGTTCCTACTATGAGGAGACCATCGTGGTGCGCGTGCATCCCGAGCTTCTGGAGAAGCAGAACATTCCGGAGAAGCTCGTGACCAAGGACATTTGGAAAGAGCGCTACCAGGACATCAATGATTGGGAACGGCACCTCGTGCGAAGCGGGACCGTGCCGCTCAAATTCTTCCTCAACATCTCGAAGGAGGAGCAACTGAAGCGACTGCTCGCCCGGGTCGACGATCCGGACAAGACCTGGAAGTTCTCTCCCTACGACGTCGAGGAGCGAAAGCTGTGGGACCAGTATCAAGAGGTCTATGAGGACACGATCCGCAATACCGCGACCAAGCATGCGCCGTGGTATGTGGTGCCGTGCGACAAGAAGTGGTTCGCCCGGCTTGTCGTCGCCGGCGCGCTCATAGAGCAGTTGGAGAAGCTAGACCTTGAGTTCCCCAAGGTCAGCGACGAAGACATGAAGGCCATCGAAGCGGCGCACGCCGAATTGCTGGCGGAGACGAAGAATCGCTAACAGCGCGCGCGAGCCGCAAACAGCATTACAAGGACGCGGGTCATACAGCGCAATCGGTCAGCCCCGGCAAAAAGTTATCCAGCAGTAGCTGCCGCGAGGCGTGCGCTTGGCGCATTCAAGCAAAGCCTTGCTTTCCGCCCAGCCACAAGACGCGTGCTGACCCCACCCCCACGCAGAACTGCTCCGAGCCTCGCAATAGCAAGCAAACGCCTGAGAGGGCATCGCCGAAACTGCACCGACGACGACGGCGGCCGATGCAAGGGCTAAGCAAAGTTTTTTCAAGCTAACCTCCCATGTACTGCGCGCAACTGAACTGCGCTCAAGTTTCGGACCGCTATCGGCCTGAACAAAATTTAATAGCCGACGTCACCATCGAGGGATTGGAGGGTAACGCCCCGTGTGATAGCGATAGGTGTGTCCGAGAAAGGATAACGTAGAGGATCCGCAACATGAACCGCAAACTCTCGTTACCGACGATTTGTTTCGCCGTCACGGCCCTATTGCTCGCGGCCAATCCCGTATACGCCGCAGATGAGGAAGTGAGCGGAGAGGGCGGAGAAGGCGGAGGTCAACAGGCGACTGCAGCGGAAATGCCGGAGATTTGCCAGAAGCAGGCCGCCAATCGCAGCCTTACCGGCGATGACAAAGAAGACTATCTCAAGAAGTGCAACGCTCCGCAAAGCCAAGTGACCCGTAGCGCCACGCGCAAGATGGAAGGCCAACTCTAAGCTCGGAGCTTAGTCCGGCTCCGCAATCACCCGCACGATCGCGAGCCCGTCATGGCCCTTATTGCCCACGGTCTGTATGGCCGTGGCGGTCACGCGCGGGTCGGCGGCAACGCGCGCATAGAAGCCCCGTAAGCCCTTCACATGCTTGTTCTCGCTCTGCGCGGCGAGGATCGCGCCTTCGCGCACCACGTTGTCGACGACGATGAGCGTGCCTTTGCGCGCGAGCTTCACGGCCCAATCGAAATAGTCCGGCGTACTTGGCTTGTCGGCATCGATGAAAATGAGATCGAACGGCCCGGCATGTTCGGCGTGGAGCGCAGCGAGCGTGTCGAGTGCCGCGCCCACGCGCACCTCGATGCGGTCGCCGAGGCCGGCGTTCTCGAAGTTCTTGCGCGCCACTGCTGCGTGGCCGGGATCGAGCTCGAGGGTGACGACCCGCCCGCCGTCGACCAGGCCCCGCGCCAGCCAGATGGTGCTATAGCCGCCAAGCGTGCCAACCTCGAGGACGTTCCGCGCGCCGAGCGACGCGGCCAGCATCATCAGGAGCTTTCCTTGCAGGGGCGCCACCTGGATCTCTGGCAGGCCGGCGGTCTCGCTGGCCGCAAGCGTCGCGTCGAGGGCCGGATCGTCATCGAAGAAGTTTTCGGCGATATAGTCGTCGATCGCGATCCACTTGTCGTCTTGGGTCTTGTACGGAGGTTTTTCACTCATAGCAGCTTGCCCGGATTGAGAATGCCGTTCGGGTCGAAACTCTCCTTGATCTTGCGCATCAGCGCGACCGCCACTTCGCCCTTGGCGTGGGGCAGAAGATCGCGCTTCATGCGGCCGATGCCGTGCTCGGCGCTGATCGAGCCGTTGAGATCGAGCACGATCTCATGCACCGCCGTGTTCAGCGTCTCCCAGTTGGCGAGGAACACGTCCTTGTCCATGCCGATGGGCTGACTCACGTTGTAGTGGATATTGCCGTCACCGAGATGACCGAAGGGTACGGGCCGGGCACCGGGGATCATCAGCTCCACGAGCTGGTTGGCGCGGGCGATGAACTCCGGCACACGTGCCACCGGCACCGACACGTCGTGCTTGATGCTGCCGCCTTCAGGCTTCTGCGCTTCGCTCATCAGCTCGCGCAAGCGCCACAAATCCTGCGCTTGCTTGATCGAAGTGGCGACAATGGCGTCGGCGATCTCGCCGCCTTCGATCGCTTCCTGGAGCAGCGTCTCGGCCAGAAGGTGCGGCTCCTCGCCCACGCGCGGGCTCGTCAAGTCGAACAGCAGATACCAGGCGTGTGGGGCGGGGAAGGGCTCGCGCGTGTCGTTGCCGTGCTTAACGGCGAAATCGATGCCGATGCGCGGCAGGATCTCGAAGGCCGTCAACATCGGCCCCGCGGCCTCATGCACCCGGGTGAAGAATTCCGGCGCGCGCGCCAGATCGTTCAATCCCGCCATGCAGGTCACCCGCTCCATGGGACGCGGGAACAGACGCAGCACCGCCGCGGTGATAACGCCCAGCGTACCTTCCGAGCCGATGAATAAGTCCTTGAGGTCGTAACCCGTGTTGTCCTTGCGCAGCGCTTTCAGCCCGTGCCAGACGCGTCCGTCGGCCAGAACGACTTCGAGTCCGAGCGCCAGGTCGCGCGCACTACCGTAGGCGAGCACGGCAAGGCCGCCGGCATTGGTCGCGAGCACGCCGCCGATCTGGCAGCTTCCTTCCGAGGCGAGGCTCAATGGAAACAGGCGATGCGCGCTCTCGGCCACTTGCTGCGCCATGGCGAGCGTCAGGCCCGCCTCCACGGTCATGGTGTTCGACGCGAGGTCCACGTCGCGCACGTGGTTGAGACGCGTGAGCGAGAGAACGACTTGGCTGCCGCTCTCATCGGGGATTTGCGCGCCGACGAGGCCCGTATTCCCGCCTTGCGGCACGATGCCGACCCGCGCCGCATTTGCGCATTTGAGGATCGCGGCGACCTCGTCGGTGGAACCGGGCCTGAGCACGAGCGCCGCCTGGCCGCGATAGCGGTCGCGCCATTCGGTCAGATACGGGGCCATGCCGGCTTCGTCGCGTAAGGCATGCTGAGCGCCGACGATACCCACCAGCGTCTCGATGGTGTCGGCGGTCGGCGGGAGGAGCTTCGGGGTCTCGCTCATGGGTGAGGGCTAGCGCGCCTTGGCCGCGCGCCGCAAGCGGTCGTTGATGGCCTCGCCCAGCCCCTGGTCGGGAACAGGCATGACGGCGATGCGTGAGGCGCCCGATTGGTCGAGCGCCCGCAAGCTGGCGAAGAGTTTCGTCGCGGCTTCCGCCAGATCGGCGGCGGCGCTCAGATTGATGGTCGTGAGCGCGCCTTGTGGCGCCGATGGCCCGAACGCCAGCAGCGCTTCGTCCGGCTCCACCTCCGTGGCGTCGAGCCGCAACGGCGTATTCGGCGCGTAGTGGCGTTCGAGCTGGCCCGGGGAAGCGATGGGCGCGTCCTCGTCCGCCAGCGCAATCGGGTGCCCGAGAACAGTCTCGATCTCTTGACGGGCCACGGCGCCGAGCCGCAGCAGCACCGGTGTCTCGCCCGTGACGCGCACCACCGTCGACTCCAGGCCCCGCGCGCATGGTCCGCCGTCGAGGATCATCGCCGGAAGATCGCCAAGCTCCGCCGCCACATGCTCCGCGGTCGTCGGGCTGATGCGTCCGGACCGGTTGGCGGAGGGCGCGGCGATGGGCAGCCGCGTTGCCTTGAGCAGAGCTTGCGCAATCGCGTGGTTCGGCGCGCGGAGCGCAATCGTATCGAGGCCGGCCGTGACGAGATCCGCGATGCCGCTTGCCGGCCGCTTCGGCAAGACCAGCGATAGCGGGCCAGGCCAGAACGCCTCGGCGAGTTTTCGCGCCGTATCTTCGAACGTGGCATAGGTCTCCGCCGCCGCGATATCGGGCACGTGCACGATGAGCGGGTTGAAACGCGGCCGATCCTTGGCCGCGAACACTTTCGTGACGGCGTGCGCGTCGCGCGCGTTGGCGCCGAGCCCATAGACGGTCTCGGTGGGAAAGGCCACGATCTCACCGAGGGCAAGCGCTCTCGCGGCTTGGGAAATGGCCTCTTCGCTGGCGGGGAGAACGGGCATGGTCGGTCCCCATTTCGCGTGTTACCCAGGTCCGGTCAAGCTATCGCCTCGGGCCCAGTCGGGTATCATGAACACCGCATGACCACGCTGCTTCTCACCCATCCCGCTTGTTTGGAACACGATACGGGCTTCGGCCATCCCGAGCGTGCGGATCGCTTGAGGGCCATCGAGGATGCGCTGGCGGGCAAGGACTTCGCGGAGCTGAAGCGCGAGCGGGCTCCGCGCGCCGGTCTCGACGCCATCGAGCGCCTGCATCCCAAGGCCTATGTGGAGATGGTGCAGGCGGAGATTCCCAAGCAGAATCACAACTGGCTCGACCCCGACACGGTGGTGTCGCCGGGAAGCTGGGAGGCGGTCTTGCGCGCCACAGGCGCCGTGCTCCGCGCCGTGGATCAAGTGGCCACCGGCGAGGCCGACAATGCGTTCTGCGCCGTTCGTCCGCCGGGCCATCATGCCGAACCCTCGAAGGCCATGGGCTTCTGCCTGTTCAACTCGGTGGCGGTGGGGGCGCTCCACGCGCGCGCCAAGCACGGCGCGAAGCGCATCGCGGTGATCGATTTCGACGTGCATCACGGCAACGGCACCCAGGCCGCCTTCTGGGAGGACAAGGATTTGTTCTACGGCTCCACCCACCAGATGCCGCTGTTTCCGGGGACCGGCGCCAAGGACGAGACGGGCGTCGGCAATATCTGCAACGCGCCTCTTTCGCCCGGCGACGGGAGCGAGGATTTCCGCGCCGCCTTCGAGGCGCGCATCCTGCCCGCGCTCGACAAGTTCGCGCCGGACTTCCTCCTGGTCTCCGCCGGCTTCGATGCGCATTTGAAAGACCCGCTGGCCCAGATCAGGCTGTTGGAGCCGGATTTCGCCTGGGTCACCGAGAAACTGATGGCGGCGGCGGCGAAACACGCCGGCGGCAAGCTCGTTTCGACCCTCGAAGGCGGCTACGATTTGGAGGCGCTCGCCGATTCGAGCGCGGTCCATGTCAAAACCCTGATGGGTGCTTGAGGCGTCCAAACGAAAGAGTTAAGCCAAGCCATGGCCACCCCCACCGAAACCGACATCAAGACCATGAGCTTCGAAGCCGCGCTCAAGGAGCTCGAGACCATCGTCGATCGCCTGGAGAAGGGCGATGTGGAGCTCGAAGCCTCGATTCTGATCTACGAGCGGGGCGAGGCCCTGCGCGCCCATTGCGACGGGCTGCTGCGCCAGGCGGAGGCGCGCGTGGAGAAGATCACCCTCAATCAGAACGGCGAGCCGACCGGCGCCGAGCCGCTCGACGTCGAGGACTAGCGGGTCCCCGCCGCCGACAAACGCCTTGGGGCGGGGCGGTCTCTCCGCTAAGGTCCAAGGCCTTGCCGCCCGGGCCTCCGAAGGCCACATAGCAGGGGCCAATCAAGGTATAACGTGCTGATCCTTCTGGGGCTTTTTCCGGAACTTTGCTGGGGCAACATATGAGCGCCGAGACTGCCACGCCTTTGCTGGACACGATCCAGACGCCCAAGGACTTGCGCGGCCTTGCCGACGAGGAGCTGAAGCAGCTCGCCGACGAGCTGCGGCGGGAGACGGTGAGCGCGGTGTCCGTCACCGGCGGCCATCTCGGCGCAGGGCTGGGCGTGGTCGAGCTCACCGTGGCGCTGCATCACGTCTTCGACACGCCCCGCGACAAGCTGATTTGGGACGTCGGCCACCAGGCCTATCCGCATAAGATCCTGACCGGCCGGCGCGATCGCATCCGCACCCTGCGCCAGCCGGGCGGACTGTCCGGCTTCTGCAAGCGCGCCGAGAGCGAATACGACACTTTCGGCGCCGGGCACTCGTCGACCTCGATCTCCGCCGGGCTCGGCATGGCCGTGGCGCGGGATCTTGCCGGCGGCTCGAACAATGTGATCGCCGTGATCGGCGACGGCGCCATGAGCGCCGGCATGGCCTATGAGGCCATGAACAATGCGGGCGCCATGGATTCGCGCCTGATCGTCATCCTCAACGACAACGACATGTCGATCGCCCCGCCCGTCGGCGCCATGAGCGCGCATCTGGCGCGGCTCATCTCCGGCGGCACCTATCGCAGCTTCCGCCGCTGGATGAAGCAGGCCGCCCACAAGCTGCTGCCCAAGAGCTGGTTCCGCCGCGCCGCCCGCGCCGAGGAGTTCACGCGCGGGTTCTGGACCGGCGGCACGCTGTTCGAGGAGCTCGGCTTCTATTATGTCGGCCCGATCGACGGGCACAATCTCGATCATTTGCTGCCCGTGCTGCGCAACGTGAAGAAGATGCAGAACGGGCCGATCCTGGTCCATGTGGTGACGCAGAAGGGAAAGGGCTACGGCCCGGCCGAGGAGTCCGCCGACAAATATCACGGCGTCGGCCGCTTCAACGTGGTCACGGGCACGCAGGAGAAAGTGCCGGCCGGCGGCCCGCCGAGCTATACCAAAGTGTTCGCCAAGGCGCTGATCGCCGAAGCGCGCGCCGACGACAAGATCGTCGCCATCACCGCGGCCATGCCGTCCGGCACCGGCCTCGACACATTCGCCGAGAGCCTTCCAGAGCGGTGCTTCGACGTGGGCATCGCCGAGCAGCACGCCGTGACGTTTGCCGCAGGCCTCGCGGCGGAAGGCTATAAGCCCTTCGCGGCGATCTACTCGACCTTCCTCCAACGCGCCTACGACCAGGTGGTGCACGACGTGGCGGTGCAGAAACTCCCTGTGCGTTTCGCTATCGACCGCGCGGGGCTTGTCGGCGCCGACGGCCCGACCCATGCCGGCACCTTCGACACGGCGTTTCTCTCGTGCCTTCCGGGCATGATCGTCATGGCCGCCGCCGACGAGGCCGAACTGATGCATATGGTGGCCACCGCCGCGGCGATCGACGACCGGCCGTCAGCCTTTCGGTATCCGCGCGGCGAGGGCACGGGCGCGGCGTTGCCCGAGCGCGGCTCGCCGCTCGAGATCGGCAAAGGTCGCATCGTGCGCCAAGGCTCCGCCGTGGCACTTCTTTCGTTCGGGGCGCGGCTGACCGAGTGCTTGAGCGCGGCCGACGAGCTGGCGGGCTACGGGCTCCCGGCCACCGTGGCCGATGCGCGCTTCGCCAAGCCCCTCGACATGGACCTCATCCGCGATCTCGCCAAGAACCACGAAGTGCTGATCACCGTGGAGGAGGGATCCATGGGCGGCTTCGGCACGCAAGTGCTGCATGCGCTCGCGGGCGAAGGCCTGCTCGACCGCGGGCTGAAAGTCCGCACGCTCGGGCTCCCCGACCGCTTCATCGAGCAGGGCAAACCGCAGGCGATGTACGCGGAAGCCGGCCTTGATGCGCAAGGCATCGTCACTGCGGTGTTCGCCGCGCTTGGCAAGGACGCCAAACCCGGCGCCGTCCGCCTCGCTTAGTTGAGCTTGCAGTCCTTGGAGAATTCGCTGACCGCCGCGAGGCGGCCGGGCTCGGCAAGATCGTTGCCGATCGCGCCGGTGGTCATCGACACTTGCCCTGTCTCGCTCAAGACCTTGAGAATGGGCTTCACCGCGATGTCGCCGGCCTCGAAGTAGATGACGCCGGTTCCATCTTCCTGCGCCGACTCGCCCGCCACCGACGTGGATTGGCCACCCGCGCTCAGCTTGATGGTGATGGCGTCGCCGGGCTCTCTTTGCGGAAAGTCCATATAGACCGAGAGCACGGCGATATTGACGCCGTTCAAGCAGGACAAGAGGAAGAGCGGCTTCTCTCGCTCATCGAGCGGTCCGTAGCGGAGCGTCACGAAGCTCCCGCTCGCTTTGGCCTGCCAGTGGTTGCTGCCTTGAGCATACGCCCCGTGCGCCATGCCGGCGAGCAGGGCGGCGGCGAGGAGGACAGGTAGCAAAAGGCGCTTTGTCATAGGACGCTCGCAAGGGACGATTTCAAGGCGCTCTTGCTTAGTCTACCAGGCTGACCTTGGCAAACGCGGCAAGGCGGAGGATGGTGGTTAACCCCTCTCTACAAGGCATAGCCAAAGCGAGATGCGGCTATGGCGCGGTGGCATTCAGCGGCTGCACGCGCGCGGCCGCCGCGATGTCCGGCATGAAGCCGACAAAGTCCGGATCGAACTCGTGGTAGTTGCAGGTGATTTCCTCGCCGCGGGCGATATCGGCCAAGGCATAGCCCTTATCGAAGATGCGAAAGTCGGTATTCGGCGCCAGGCTGTGGTTCATGTACTTGCCGTTGTCCACGTCGATCACCCGGCAGCCCGGCATTTCCAAATGAGGATAGCTGTAGCGGGCGATGTAGCTCCGCACATGGGCAGGCAGGGACCCAAGCTCGATCTCGTTGACGAAGACGTCGAACTTCGGGTTGAGGCTCCAGATCAGGCTTCCACACGGCACGTATTCGTCAGAGTACACGCCGAGCCCTTCGATGGAACTCGGCGCCACATAGGTGCTGATAAGCAGCATAGTCGCGCTCCTAGGATTGACGCGGTTGGTTGGGGAGGAGGAGGGAAGGCGCTCTGAGGCGCCTGGGACACTCGCCGGGCTTCATCGGGTCCCGTCGGCGGCTTCGCCCGCAGTCAGCACGAGGGCCTGCTTGCGCCCTGGTCGGCGCCGTGCTTGCGCGCGCAAGGCGTCGATGCGCCTTTGAAGGTAAGGCGAGAAATGGCCGGCATAACGCTTCCACAAAACTGGATCGCGCCAGTCGTTACCCGTCACCTTGCCCCGGCACAGAGCCGAGCCGCAGGCGCAATCGAACTCGTCGTAGGGCGAGCCATCGCACATGGCGTAGTCGATGGTCACCTCCTCGCCGGGCAGGATACGCCGCAAGGCGACGATGGCGATCTGGCCGTCGAGCCCGGCGTTCGGCTCACAAGCGTGATTGATGAAGTCCGGAGGCTCGTTCTCGCTCGTCGAGGCGAGGAACAGATTCTCCTCGATCTGCACGGTGTGGTGCCTGATCGCCTCGGGCAGCGTATCGAGCGCGTCCGTAGTCACGATGCGGCCGCTCCACACGCCGACAAGCTCACCTGGCTCGATGACGGACCGGGCGAAGACGGCATAGCCGCCGGCTACGTCGCGATTTCGGACTTCGCATTTCTCGGTAAGGTAAGCCGTCGACTCTGGGCTCACGAGACCTCCGCGAGGGCGCGCTGAGCGGGGCGCTTCGCAGTATGTGTATGATGCGGTGGCGGCCGCTCCCGGCCTCGACCGCGCGCGAGGACTCCCGACGCGAAGCGAAGCATATGAGAACCGAAATTGGCCAGCTACAAAAAAAGACGCATCGACCAAAGATTGGTGGAGGAGGGGCTGGCGCCCTCCCGGGCCCGCGCCGCGGACCTCGTGCGCCGGGGCTGCGTCACCGTGGCCGGAGTGCCTGCGTCGAAGCCGGGCGCCCTGGTGACCGACGAGGAGCCGCTCGCCGTGTCGGCGGAGGAGACCCAATACGTCTCCCGGGGCGGGCTCAAGCTCCAGGCGGGGCTCGAGGCCTTCGGGCTTTCGCCGGAGGGCCGGGTGACGCTTGACGTTGGCGCATCGACCGGCGGCTTCACCGAGGTCTTGCTCGCGCGTGGCGCGGCCAAGGTCTACGCCGTGGATGTGGGCCGCGATCAGCTGCATGCGGTCTTGAAGGCCGACCCGCGAGTCGTCTCTCTGGAGGCGACCGATGCACGGCGGCTCGACGAGACGCTGATCGCTGAGCCCGTCGCGGCCATCGTCGCCGATGTGAGTTTCATCAGTCTGACCCAGGCGCTGCCCACGGCCCTGAAACGCGCCGGCGAAAGCGCTTGGCTGCTGGCGCTGATCAAGCCGCAATTCGAGGCCGGCCGGGAGGCGGTGGGCAAAGGCGGCATCGTGCGCGACGCGAAGGACCGGGAGCGGGCGATTGCCCGGGTCCGCGATTTTCTCGAAGACGAAGGCTGGCGGGTGCTCGGCGTAATCCAGTCCCCCATCACCGGCGGCAGCGGTAATGTCGAGTTTCTCGTCGGGGCATGCCGTGACCATTGAGGTCGAGATCGACCGGCTCGGCGCCCAAGGCGATGGCGTCGCCGAGACCCCTGACGGTCCGCTCTTTGTGCCCTTCGCGCTGTCGGGCGAACGGGTCCGCATCGAGGTAGACGCCGACGGCAAGAACGCGACGCTTGTGGACGTGCTGGCGCGAAGTCCCGAACGGGTCGATCCGGTCTGTCCCCATTTCGGCATCTGCGGCGGCTGCACCCTTCAGCACCTTGAGACGGACGCTTATCTCACCTGGAAGCGCGATCTCGTGGTCCAGGCCCTTAAGTCGCGCGGTCTCGATACGGAGGTTGAGCCCGTGCGCCCCGTGCCTCTGGGAAGCCGCCGCCGGGCGACGCTCTCGCTCGCCCGCGACGCACAAGGCCTCGTGCTCGGCTATCGCCGCGCCCGCTCGCACGACCTCATCGACATCGATGTTTGCCCCATCCTGTCCCCGGCGATCGTCTCGCGTATTCCCAAGCTGAAGGCGGTCTTGGCCCCGCTTCTCGGCAACAAGCGCGAAGCGCGTGTCGGCGTCACCGAAACCGGCACAGGCCTCGACGTTGTGGTGCACGGTGTTCGGCCAAAAGAAACCGCGCTCGCCAAGCTCGCGGCGGAGGCCGGAAAGCTTGGCGTCGCGCGCGTCACGGTCGACGGCGACAGCCTCTTATTGGCCGCGCCCAGCGTGCGGCTCGGGCCGGCGCAGGTGAAGCCGCCTCCCGATGCATTCCTCCAGGCGGTCCCGCAAGCCGAAGCGGTCATGACCGAACTCGTGCTGGCGGGCATCGGCAAGGCGAAGCGTGTCGCCGATCTTTTTTCCGGGCTTGGCACCTTCACCTTCCCGTTGGCGGAATTGTGCGCCGTCGACGCATACGAGTCCGACGAGGCGGCGCTTGCGGCGCTCGCCGAAGCCGCCCGCCATACGCCGAAGCTGAAACCGGTCCGCACCATCGCGCGCGACCTGTTCCGCATGCCTCTCGGGCCGCAGGAGCTGAAGCCGTATGATGCGGTGGTCTTCGATCCGCCGCGCGCCGGGGCCGCGGCGCAAGCCGAGCAGCTCGCGAAGTCCAAGGTGAAACGCCTGGTCGCCGTGTCCTGCAATCCGGGCACGCTCGCCCGCGATCTCCGTATTTTGGTCGACGGCGGCTACCGCATCACCAGGGTCGTGCCCGTCGACCAGTTTCTGTTTTCCGGCCATGTCGAGACGGTCGCGCATCTCGAGCGATGAAACGACTTGTCATGCCCGGCCTTGTGCCGGGCATCCACGTCTTGGGCAAAAATGCAAATCGTGGATGGCCGGGACAAGCCCGGCCATGACGGGCTTTGATTTGCGATCAGCCGCCAAGGAGTTGCTCGACGAAGGCCGGCACCACCACCGTCGCCAGGCCGTAATGGACCTCGGCGAACAGGCTCGCCCCTTCGGACGGATCGAGATTGAGCTCGACGGTATGCGCACCGGCGTTCTGCGCTTCGGCCACGAAGCCGGCCGCCGGATAGACCGTGCCGCTCGTGCCGATGGCGACGAATAGGTCGCATCGGGAAAGAGCTTCGTAGATGCGCTCCATCTCCCGCGGCATCTCGCCGAACCAGACCACGTCGGGCCGGAGGAAGCCTGCCTTATGGCAGAGCGGGCAGGCAGTGGTGAGCGACAGGTCCCGATCCCAGGGCAGGCTCGTGCCGCAACGGGCACAGAGCGCGCGGGAGAGTTCCCCGTGCATGTGGATCAGGTGGGTGCAGCCGGCGGCCTCGTGCAGCCCGTCGATATTCTGGGTCACGGTCAGCACGTCGCCGGCGTAGTCCTGCTCGAGCCGCGCCAGAGCCGCATGGGCGGCGTTGGGCTTGGCGTTCTTCACCTTGGCGCGCCGCACATTGTAGAAGTCGTGAACCTTGACTGGGTTGCGGGCGAAGCCTTCCGGCGTCGCGACCTCTTCCACGTCGTACTGCTCCCACAGCCCATCCGCGTCGCGGAAGGTGCTGAGACCGCTTTCGGCGGACAGCCCCGCGCCGGTCAAGATGACGATGCGCTCGAAGGTCATGTCCCGTCCGTCGTTTCCAGCCATCCTTCGTAGCTCTGAATCAGCACGCCCCACAGACGCATGACAACTTTGAATCGATAGACGCCCCCTTCGGCGCTCTCGCGAACGTCTAGGTCCGGCCACAAGACTCCCGGAAGCGATAAACCGAGCAGACGATAGCCTTCCGGGATCTGCTGCACGCCGGTCCCGTCGGGGACGAGCCGCAAGATTGCCGTCACCGGGCCGAGGGTTTCCTCGATCGTGGCCGGCGCTTTCCCTGGTCGCACGCGGGTGTCGAGCGGAAAATCGCCGAACCGACGGCGCCAGATTTCACCGTCCTCGTTGGCCGTCATCTCGACCGTCACGGGCACCTGTTCGCCCGCGGGAGGAAGACCGGCGGCGGCGCGGACGACTTTCGCGATAAACGATCGCCCCACCCTAATTGTTGCGGCGCCCCGCCGGGTCCGTCCCGCGCCGATGTCGTGCAGCCGCACGATGGGGCGCGGAATTTCAGCCAAAGCATCGCCGTACACACGATGGAACAAAGGCCGACGTGTCATCCGATCAGTCTTTCGCCAATGGCATCAGTCCGCTCGGCCGGACAGGCATCATAGCGGCCGAACAGGCGATACCGATTCTTGGCGATACGGTCATAGAGCCAATCGCGCATCGGGCGCGGCAATCCGAGGATCAATCGCACGGTGGGCCATGCGCCGCCCAACTGGCTCACGATGTGAACGAACGCCTCCATCCGCCCGTACGCGCGTCCGTCCTGGATCAGCAGGTTGGTTTCATAGTCGACATCGTCCAGTCCGTAGTGGCGGTAGAGCGCTCCGCCGAGAGGAGACTGGGCCTCCGCGAAACGAAAACGCTTGGCACCGTCACGTTTGGCCACGAACCGCGCAAATCCGTTGCAGAGCACGCAAACGCCATCGAACACGATCAATGGCGTTTCGTCTGGAAAGTCGGGAACCGAGGGATCGTCGCGGTAGGAGTAAGTTGAGAAGGAATCGAGCTGCCCTCGTGCCATGTCGGCAGGCTTAGCCCTGGCCGGTCTGGCCGCGGTGGCGCAGATAATGGTCGGCGAGCACCAGCGCCATCATCGCCTCGCCGATCGGCACCGCGCGGATGCCGACGCAGGGGTCATGGCGCCCTTTGGTTGAGACCTCGGTGTCCGTGCCGGACATATCAATGGTCTTGCGCGTATTGAGGATCGAGGACGTAGGCTTCACCGCGAAGCGCGCGACCACGGGCTGACCCGTCGAGATACCGCCGAGAATGCCGCCCGCGTTGTTGGAGAGAAACTCCGGTGTGCCGTTCGGGTGCATGCGCATCTCGTCGGCGTTCTCTTCGCCCGAGAAAGCGGCCGAGGCAAAGCCCGCGCCGATCTCGACGCCCTTCACCGCGTTGATGCTCATGAGCCCGGAAGCGATGTCCTGGTCGAGCTTGGCGTAGAGCGGCGCGCCGAGACCGACCGGCACGCCTTCGGCGACGACCTCGATCACCGCGCCCGCCGACGAGCCGCTCTTGCGGACCTCGTCGAGAAACGCCGCCCAGACCTTCGCCGTCTTGGCGCTCGGGCAGAAGAACGGGTTGTTGTCGATCTCGTCCCAGTTCCAGTCGCCGCGATCGACCTGGTGCGGGCCGATCTGCACCAGCGCGCCGCGCACCCGTAAGCCCGGCACGACTTTCCGCGCCACGGCGCCGGCGGCGACCCGCACTGCCGTCTCGCGGGCGGAAGCGCGCCCCGAGCCGCGCCAATCGCGCACGCCGTATTTCAGGAAATAGGTGTAGTCCGCGTGGCCGGGGCGGAACTTGTCCTTGATGTCCCCATAGTCCTTGGACCGCGCGTCGACATTCTTGATCTGAAGCGCGATGGGCGTGCCGGTGGTGACCTTCTCACCGTCTTCGGTCTCGAACACGCCGGACAGGATCTCGACCGTGTCGGGCTCCTTCCGCTGGGTGGTGTATTTCGACTGGCCGGGCCTGCGCTTGTCCAGGAAGGTCTGGATCTCCGCTTCGGTGATCGGAATGCCCGGCGGGCAACCGTCGATCACGCAGCCGATGGCCGGCCCGTGGCTCTCGCCCCAGGTGGTGATGCGGAACAGGTGACCGAAGCTGTTGTGCGACATGGCGTCTCTCTAGCCGCTTCTAGTTGAGGGCGCGTGAAGGGTCAAACGCCCGCATTTCGGCGGTTTTGCCGGTTGAGACCTCTCAGGGTGCCACCCGGGCCTAGAAATGGACCCATCCTGGCCGCTTCATCTGCCAGTTTTCGTCTTATTTTTCCGTAGCTTGCGCGGCGCGCGGTTCTCGCGCGGACCGGCCGAGTCTTCGCTGGTCATCCACCCCAAAGAGTAACGAGTAAGGAGTAGAAGATGCGTGCTGCGCATGCGTTGTTCATGACGCTGACTGTTCTGATCCTGGCGAGCGCCCTGCCGCTCGCCCCCGCGAAAGCCTTCCCGTCGCCGTTCGCCAAGAATGCCTCACCGGCGGCAGACCAGGGCGAGACCACGAGGTCCGGCAGGACCGCCAAAACCACGAGGACCTCGGCCGGGCGCTACAGCGTCGGGGCGAAGCCGGCGCGCTGGTGCGGCTGGTGGATGCGGACCCAGCTTGGCGGCGGTCCCGAATACAATCTCGCCCGGAATTGGGCCAATCGCGGCCGTCCCCTGAACGGCCCGCGCGTCGGCGCCGTCGTTGTCTGGTCGCACCACGTCGGCATGATCACCGGCCGTACCGAGAACGGACAGTGGATCGTGAAGTCCGGCAATGACGACGGCCGCGTGCGCGAGCGTCCGCGCTCCGTCGCGGGGGCGGTCTTCCGCAAAGTCTAGATTGAACCCTGCGGACGCCGGCGCGTTGCCTGCGTCCGCACCCTAGACCCCAGAACGAATGATGTGCGTTTCGAACTCGGTGCTAGACTTACAAGAGTAGCAAGGAGGCGTCCCGTGGTTCAGACCAACGACCGCAGTCACCAACTGTTCCCGGTCCTAGATCCCAATCAAATCGAGACCGCGAAACGTTTCGCGAGCGGTCCACCGCAAGCCTTCTTCCCTGGCGAGACGGTTTTCGACATCGGTCAGCGCCGGGTGCCGGCCTGGCTCGTGCTCGAAGGGTCTATCGAGGTCATGCGCCGCGACGGGCTCGACCGGGAGTCCGCGATCACCGTCCACCGCGCGGGCCAGTTTTCGGGAGAGGTCAGCCAGCTTGCCGGGCGCGAGACGCTCGCCTTGGGGCGGGCCGGTCCGGAGGGCTGCACGGCAATTCCCTTCGATGCGGCGCATGTGCGCGCCCTCATGATCGGCTCGGCGGAAATCGGTGAGATCGTCATGCGCGCCTTCATCCTGCGCCGGGTCGGGCTGCTCGAGGATGGCGGCGTCGGGTGCGTGCTCGTGGGCCGGCCCGGCATGCCCGACATCTCGCGTCTGGAGGTCTTTCTGCGCCGCAACGGCTATCCCTACACGGTGCTCGACGCAAACCATGAGGACGGCCGCGCCATGGTCGAGCGCTTCGGCGTACGCGCCGAGGATCTGCCCTTGATGCTCTGCCCCAACGGCAGCCTTCTGAAGCGGCCGACCGATGCGGAAGCCGGAGTCTGTCTCGGCATCACGCCCGAACTCGATCCGAGCGTCGTCTACGACGTCGCCGTGGTCGGCGCCGGGCCGGCTGGGCTTGCCACGGCGGTCTATGCGGCCTCGGAAGGTCTGTCGGTCGTTGTGCTGGATCAGCGCGCCTTCGGGGGGCAAGCGGGGGCCTCGGCGCGGATCGAGAACTATCTCGGCTTTCCGACCGGCATTTCCGGCTTGGGCCTTGCGGGACGCGCCTTCAATCAGGCCCTGAAATTCGGTGCGGAGATCGCCATTCCGCTCGAAGTCTCGCGGCTGTGCTGCCGGGACGCTTCGCGCGACCCCGCTGAGCCGCTGCGGCTCTATCTCACCGACGGCAACGCGGTCCGGTCGCGGACCATCGTCATCGCCTCCGGCGTCCGCTACCGCCGGCCGTCGATCCCGGACCTGGAGTCGTTCGAGGGGAACGGCGTCTCCTATTGGGCGTCGCCGATCGAGGCGAAGCTCTGCGAAGGGCAAGAGGTAGCGCTGGTCGGCGGCGGCAATTCTGCCGGCCAGGCCGTGGTTTTCCTCGCGCCGAAGGTCAAGCACCTGCATCTCGTGGTGCGCGGCCCGGGCCTCGAAGCCTCGATGTCGCGCTACCTGATCGACCGCATCGCGGCGCTGCCCAACGTCACCCTGCACACCGGCACCGAAATCGTCGGTCTCGTGGGCAGGGACAGCGGCGGGCTCTCCGCCGCCGTGTTTCGGGACCGGGCGACCGGCGAGGCACATACGTGTCCCGTGGCTCAGGTCTTTCTCTTCATCGGCGCCGATCCGAACGCGACCTGGCTCGACGGTTGCGTGGCAGTGGATGAAAAGGGCTTCGTGGTCACCGGGAAATCATGCCCCAAGGCCGCGCGCCCCATCGAGCCGCTGGAGACGAGCCAGAGCGGTGTCTTCGCTATCGGGGACGTGCGGGCGGGATCGACGAAACGCGTAGCCGCCGCGGTTGGTGAGGGGGCCGCCGTGGTCGCGCAGATCCACGAGGTGCTCTCGGCGCCTTCTGAAGCTCGCGCGGCTACTCTTTGACCACCGAGATATCCGGCGCGTCCTCGTTCTTCATGCCGATCACGTGGTAGCCCGCATCGATATGCAGGACCTCGCCGGTGACGCCTTTGGACAGGTCGGAGAGAAGATAGAGCCCGCCGCCGCCCACGTCCTCGATGGTCACGGTGCGCCGTAAGGGCGAGTTGTACTCGTTCCATTTGAGAATGTAGCGGAAGTCGGCGATGCCCGAGGCGGCGAGCGTCTTGATCGGGCCGGCGGAGATGGCGTTGACGCGGATATTGTTCTTGCCGAGATCGGCGGCGAGATAGTGCACGCTCGCTTCCAGCGCCGCCTTGGCCACGCCCATCACGTTGTAATGGGGCATGACCTTCTCCGCGCCGTAATAGGTGAGCGTCAGCAGCGAACCGCCATTGGGCATCAGCGCCTCGGCGCGCTTGGCGAGCGCCGTGAACGAGTAGCAGGAGATCAGCAGCGTCTTGGTGAAGTTGTCTTCCGTGGTGTCGACATAGCGGCCGTCGAGCTGGTCTTTGTCAGAGAAAGCGACCGCATGGACCAGAAAGTCGATAGTCCCCCACTCCTTCTTGAGCGCCTCGAACACCGCATCGACGGAGGCGCCGTCGGTCACGTCGCAGGGCAGCACGAGTTTCGAACCGGCCTCGGCGGCGAGCGGCTCGACGCGCTTCTTGAGCGCCTCGCCCTGATAGGTCAGCGCCACCTCGGCGCCCTGCTGGGTCACGGACTTGGTGATGCCCCAGGCGATGGAACGGTTATTGGCGACGCCGAACACGACGCCGCGCTTGCCTGCCATGAGATTTCCGCCGTCCGCCATAAGCCCTCCTTCGCGCACGAATTCGGGGCTTTATACACCGGGGGGACGAGGCCGGAAGGGCTTTCGCCCCTCCGCCGCCCCGGACCAATGCGCGCGGGAGGCGCTAGTTCTGAAAGCGCCGCAGCGGAATGATTCGCGACAGCGCCAGCGCGCCGCGTGTCGCGCCGGTCCTGGCGATGACATGGGAGCGCAGCGGCGTGAAGCGCAGGCTGTCGGCCTTGGCTTTATCGTCAGACTGTCCGCCGGAGTAGGCGGTCTCGGTCATGGACTGAATATCGGACATGAACGTTCCCTCTAACCTGCGATCGCCCAGCGTCCGTCTTCCTCGCGGCAGGCGGCGCCTTCGATCTCTTTCTCTCGCCCGTCCCATGCCAGTGAATAGACGACGGTACGGCAGATGCGCCCCTGATCGTCCCGAAACACCGACACCGGCTTGACCCGGCCCGTGAGTTGGCTGATCGGCCGCCGCCACACGAGCGTCACTCCGTCGCCGAGCTCCGAAAGCGCCATTTGCAGCGCCTGGAGCGCGACCGTGCGATCTGAACGGTCGAGACTGGTTTTGAGTTCCGTCAGGCCTTGCGGCGCGGGGCTCGGAGCCACGGCCGCGACGTCATTTGCCCCGATCTCCTCGGCCTTGAGAGGAGAAAGGGCGGGCAGCAATACCGACAACACTAGAGCGCCCGCCCCAATGATAGGGGCGTTCCAATGGAACGTACGCATAACAGATCGTCCCCAACTCTGACGCGGCTACTGTAATCCCCCGCGCCCTCTATCAACGGGACCGATCCTGGCCTATCAGAGTGAGGAAATCGTAAATGCCCGTGCCGGCCGGGGATTTTTTTTTCTGGGGCGGATCAGTGGTGGACGAAAAATGACGGAAGCTCAGGACTTCACGGCAGCGGACGATCCGTTTGCCTTGTTTCAGGCTTGGTTCGCCGAGGCCGAAAAAACCGAGCCGGCCGACCCGGACGCCATGGCGGTGGCGACGGTTGACGCCCATGGCTTGCCCAATGTGCGGATGATTCTCTTGAAAGGCGCCGATAGCCAAGGCTTCGTCTTCTATACGAATTGCGAGAGCGCCAAGGGGCAGGAACTCGGCGCCAACCCGAAGGCCGCTCTCCTATTTTACTGGAAGAGTCTGGGCCGGCAGATCCGCGTGCGCGGCCCCATCGCGCCGGTGTCGGACGCCGAGGCCGACGCCTATTTCGCCACGCGCCACCGGGAAAGCCGCATTGGCGCCTGGGCCTCGCAACAGTCTCGGCCGCTCGAGAGCCGCGCCGCGCTGGAAGAGGCGGTGGCCCGCTACACGCAAGAATTTGCTGACACCGCCGTACCGCGCCCGCCCCATTGGCATGGCTACCGCGTGCGCCCCGTGGAGATCGAGTTCTGGCAGAACGGGGCCTACCGGCTGCACGACCGGATCGTGTTTCGCCGTGCAAGTCCCGATGACCCGTGGACCAAGACGCGTCTCAACCCGTAGCCGCGATGATCCTGATCTCATGACGTTGATCCCGAACGAGGACCGCAAGACCTTGCTGCTGACCGGCGCCTCGCGCGGCATCGGCCATGCCACGGTTAAGCGCTTCTCCTCCGCCGGATGGCGCGTCATCTCCTGCTCGCGCCAGGCCTTCCCCGAGGATTGTCCCTGGGAGGCGGGGCCAGAGAACCACATCCAGGTCGATCTCGCAGATCCCGCCAGCACCGACCGCGCCATCGCCGAGATCAAGGACCGCCTCAAGCCCCAGGGCTCGAAGCTGAATGCGCTGGTCAACAACGCCGCCATCTCGCCCAAAGGGGAGGGCGGCAAACGGCTGTCGTCGCTCGATACGTCGCTCGAGGATTGGCGGCAGGTGTTTCAGGTCAACTTCTTCGCGCCCATCACGCTGGCGCGCGGCCTTCTCGATGAGCTCGCGGCGGCGTCCGGCGCGGTGGTGAATGTGAGCTCGATCGCCGGCGGGCGCGTCCACCCCTTCGCCGGCCCGGCCTACGCGACGTCGAAAGCGGCGCTCGCGGCGCTGACCCGCGAGATGGCCGCCGACTTCGCTCCGCGCGGCATTCGGGTCAACGCCATCTCCCCGGGGGAGATCGACACGGCGATCCTTTCGCCGGGCACCGAAACCCTGATCGACGGCATTCCCATGGGCAGGCTAGGGCAGCCGGAGGAGGTGGCGAAAGTCATCTATTTCCTGTGCACCGACCCTCGAGTTATATCAACGGCGCGGAAATCCACATCAATGGCGGCCAGCATGTCTAGGCGGGCCACCACAAACCTGCCATCGGGCCCGTTTAGCGGTAAACTAGGGCAGGCGGTTTCAGTATGAAGGATCGGGCAAGGTGACGGCGCAGGATTCCATCGATCGCTATGCGACCGCGCGCTACGAGGTCAAGGAGGCGTATGAGGCCAAGTGGGCCCGCCGCATCGCGGTCTTCTTTCTTCAACTCCTGATCCTGACGGTGATCCTCCATCGCTTCGCAGGCCTCGGCACGCCCGCGGCCATCAATCTGGTGGCCGTCTCGGCGGCCGGCATGGCGATCGCGGTGATCATCGCCCTCATCTCGCTCATCCGCATCTGGTTCGGCGGCCAGACCGGCGCGGCCAACGACTTCGCCGCCATTGCCGTCGGCCTCGTCGGGCTCGCGCTCCCGGTCTATTTCTTGTCGAAGGCCGTGCTCCTGCCGCCGCTCACCGATGTGCAGACCTCGCCCGGTGCGCCGCTTCAGTTCACGGTCCTCGGCGAGCAGCGCCCCCGCGACGCCAATCCTTTGACGCCGCCGGATTCCGACAAGGCGGCGTTGCAGGCGAAAGCCTATCCGGATATCGGGCCGATGTTCCTCGAGCGCTCCGCGCCGTCCGTCTACGCTCTGGTCAACGAGGCCATCGGCCGGCTAGGCTGGACCGTGGTGGTGAACGAGACGCCGGGCGAAAGCGGCGTGGGCCGCATCGAGGCGACCGACTCAACCATGATCATGGGCTTCACCGACGATGTGGTGGTGCGCGTGCAGGGCAACGACGCCAACACCCTCGTCGATATCCGCTCGGCGTCGCGCTACGGCATGCACGATTTCGGCGCCAACGCCGAGCGCATCCGTGCTTTCTATAACGAGGTCAACACGGCGCTGGAGAAGGGCGAGAAGACCGTGCTCGAGCAGGCGGCGCCCGAGGTCGAAGAAGAGCCGGTCGCCGCGCCCGCAGAAGAGGTCACGAAGAAGCAGCGGCGCCGGAAGCGCGTACGTAGAAGCCGCTAAGCTTGTCCGTGGCGCCTTCCGCCGAGACCATGCCCCGCGCGCTCAGATGCTCCAGATGGGCGAGCACGGAGAGAGCCGCCGCCTCTTTCAGGTTAGCGTCGAGCGCGCCATAGAGCTTGGCCACGATGCGCGGAATGGTGCTCACGCCGTCGTCGATACAGGCGAGGATGTTCTGCTCGCGCCATTTGCGGTGGGTGATGTAGGCACGCACCACGCGCTGCGGCGTCTCGATACGCCCGCCATGGCCCGGCAGGAAGACCTTGTCGTGGCGCTGCATCAGCCGTTCGAGCGAGGCGATGAAATCGCCCATGTCGCCTTCCGGCGGCGCGATCACCGTCGTGTTCCAGCCCATCACATGGTCGCCCGTGAACATCGTGCGCTTGCCGACGAGTGCGAAGCACAGATGGTCGGGCGCGTGACCGGGCATATGGAGCACGTCGAGCGCGAAGCCGCGCGCCTTCACCGTGTCGCCGTCGCCGACGGGCAGGTCTGGCCTGAACGCCGCATCGACGAAACTGTCGCCGAGCCCCGGCGCGCCGGCGCCGCGCGCCGTACCGGTCGGTCCATAGGCCACGATGTCGCCGCCGAGCCGCTTCTGCAGAGGGAGCGCCCCGTCGCAATGATCGCGGTGGCTATGGGTGATGAGGATATGGCTGATGCGCTCGCCCCGTGTTGCCGCGGCGATGGCCGAAAGATGGGCCGCGTCCGCGGGGCCCGGATCGATCACGGCGACGTCGCCCGAGCCGACGAGATAGGTGTTGGTGCCGAGAAAGGTGTAGGGGCCCGGATTGTTGGCCACGATGCGCCGCACCCCGGGCGCCACGTCTTCGGGCACGCCGTAGTCGACATCCACGCTACGATTGAAGGCAAGCTCCGCCGACATGGTGTTTGGACGCTTTTTTTGGTCTTCTCGTGAACCCGCGCGGCATTCTAGCGGAGCGGTCGCCGGGAAACAGGGCTGCCGCCCCGGCAGCGTTAAATTTCCCATGGCTTTTTGCGCAAAATATGACTGTTTTCCGGCGCCTTGGGGCCCATTTGCCGCGTGACACTAGGGCGGGAAAACCAGCAGCCGGCGAACACACAAGAAGTGGTCGGAGTGGCAGGATTTGAACCTGCGACCCCCTCGTCCCGAACGAGGTGCGCTACCAAGCTGCGCTACACTCCGCCTGGCTGAAGAGGGACGTATATAGACGGAGAGGCCACGCCCCGCAACACGGCCGATCAGGGGCCCCAGAGCGCCGATCCCGCGCCATTAAGGCGCATTGTGGAAGCGTGTGCGGCCTCGTATGCCACACTCAATCCGCTAGGCATCGTCGATTCTCGCCGAAAACGGGGCAGCCGCCGCCGCAAGACCTGCGCGTGGGGGCTCCACCCATGCCTGGTTCGAGAGAGGCGTTCGCCAGAAATGGGGAGGCATCGTTGAGGTCCAGGCGCTCCCGCAGCGGCCCGACCTTCGCCGAGCTCTATACGCCGAAGCTCGTCACCGTGCTTCGCGAGGGCTACGGGTTCGCCGACTTCCGCGCCGACGCCATCGCCGGGCTCACCGTGGCCATCGTCGCATTGCCCTTGTCCATGGCGATCGCCATTGCCTCGGGAGTCGGGCCGGAGCGGGGGATCTTCACCGCGATCGTTGGCGGCTTCCTGGTGTCGGCGCTGGGCGGCAGCCGGTTTCAGATCGGCGGCCCGGCCGGCGCCTTTATCGTCCTCGTTGCGGCGATCGTCGAACGGCACGGCTATGACGGGCTGGTGCTGGCGACGCTGGTGGCGGGATTGATTCTGATCGCGGCCGGGTTCCTGCGGCTCGGCACCTATATCAAGTACATTCCGTTTCCCGTCACCGTCGGTTTTACGGCGGGCATCGCCGTCATCATCTTCGCAAGTCAACTGAAAGAGCTGTTAGGCCTCGATCTGGGAAGCGAGCCGGCCGCCTTCGTGCCCAAGCTGGAAGCGTTGTGGGCGGCGCGGGCCACGATCAATCCAGAAGCCGTTGCCGTCGGCGCTGTGGCGCTTGCCGTTATCTTGGGCTTGCGCAAATGGCGCCCCGCCTGGCCGGGCTTCTTGATCGCGGTCGTTGCCGCTGCGCTGATGGCCTCAGGACTCGATCTCGACGTCGGCACCATTGCTTCGCGCTTTGGCGACTTGCCGCGCAACCTTCCCGAGCCGTCCTTGCCGCCGTTCAGTCTGGCCAAGCTTCAAGCCGTGCTGCCCGACGCGCTCACCATTGCGCTGCTCGGCGCCATCGAGTCGCTGCTGTCGGCGGTGGTGGCCGATGGGATGTCGGGGCGCCGCCACCGCTCCAATTGCGAGCTGGTTGCGCAAGGCGTCGCAAATGTCGGCTCCACGATGTTCGGCGGCATTCCGGTCACCGGCGCCATCGCCCGCACCGCCACCAATGTCCGGGCGGGCGCCAAGGGGCCGGTATCCGGGATGCTCCATGCCGCCTATCTTCTTCTTTTCATGCTGGTGGCCGCGCCGCTTGCGGGCTACATCCCGCTCGCGGCGCTGGGCGCCGTGCTCGCCATCGTCGCCTGGAACATGGCGGAGCGGGAGGACTTTGTCGTTCTTCTCGGCGCTTCCGCCGGCGACCGGCTGGTTTTGCTCACCACCTTTCTGCTTACGATCTTCGTGGATCTCGCCACCGGCATTGCCGTCGGTGTCGTGCTCGGCGCCTTCGTGTTCCTGCACCGCATGGCCGAGAGCGTCGAGGTGGCGGGAGAGACGCAATTGATCGCCGAGGACCGGGCCGACGATTACGCCGGCCGCACCTCGTACGATCCCGCCGCCGCGGCCGACCGCGACATCGTCGTCTATCGGATCAGCGGGGCCTTCTTCTTCGGTGCGGTGTCGGCCGTGAGCGGTGTGCTCGAACGGATCGGCGAGATGCCGCGCGTTCTGGTGCTCGATTTTTCCGAGGTGCCGATCGTCGACTCCACGGCGGCGAAGGCGCTTCAGCGCTTCGCCGGGAAGCTCACCAAGTCGGGGTCGATGGTGTTCCTCGCCGGCGCCTCGCCCGGCGTGCGCCGCGTCCTGATCCAGGCGGGGTTGGCCAAGCCCTTGGTGCGCTACGCCAAGTCGGCCGAGCAGGCCGTATCGCTCGCCAAACCCAAGATCGGACCGGAGACGGGGGCCTAGCATGACGTTGCCGAGGCCCGCCGATCCTGGTAGGAGAGCAGCCGCCTGCCATATGTTTCGCGTATCGCGGGCTTCCTCTCGAAAGCAGAGCGCATTGGGGCGTAGCCAAGCGGTAAGGCATCGGGTTTTGATCCCGTGATCCCAGGTTCGAATCCTGGCGCCCCAGCCAGCCAGTCGCGGGTTTTCTGGCTCTCTCCGGACACTTAGCAAATAGCTCCAAGGAACCGCGGAATTGCGCCACTAGTTGACGGTGAGTTTGCCTCGAGAGAGCAGAGAGAGGCGAGTTTGGGCGGACAATAGGAGCCGTCTGTCGCTTTTTCTCAACTGGCCAGTTTCGGGGGTCACACTTTCGGATGACCCGATGCTTTCACACCAACGGCCTAACATCATGATGTGTGTCGAAACTCGAATCCGATGCACTCAGCCATCCAGTCGCGTGGTTTCCGGCTTTCTGTTGACCGTCGCCAAACAGCTCCGAAGAAGTGCAGACTTGCGCCACTAGTTGGCGAGGGTTCTGCCTAGAGGGCGCGGAGAGACGCAAGCCTATGCGGAGAGTGGGGCACTTCTGCCGTTTTTTCTCAGAATGGCCGTGTCGGGGGTCACACTGGTCAGTTGTGCGGATTGTCGAAGGGGCCGAGCAGGTCTATGGAAACCCGCAGAACGGGGGTTGAGCTGACGCAGGCATGATTGAAGTCAAACAGATCGGGCTCCGCCGCTTTGACGCGTTGGCCGGTTACGCGCGCAGTCCGCAGATCACTCTCTACGTCAAGGAAATCGAGTGGTACGCCACCACTGGCGAACGGCTGGTCGGCATGCTCACGCATGACCGGATCGACGACGATTTCGGCTGGGTGATACTTGGGCGCGACGAACGGCTGCGCTTCCGGGCAATCGACGTCAATGCGTCGCTGCCGACGGTCGAAGCCGCGAGGGAACAGCTTTTCCTCCGTCTGCGCGAGCACCATGCGGAGCCCGATGAGGCCTACTATCAGGGCGACGCTCCAAACGCCACGACCGATTTTTATACGCTCGTTGTGCCGGAAGACCGCCTGCATCCCACCTTTAGAATCCTGACTGAGGATGAGCGGTATTCCCCTGCGTATAAGCTCATAGAAGTGATGATGCGATCTTATGAGGACATGGATGGAAACTTCGTCCAGCAATTTCAGACGACGGGTTTCGATGCGCGCTTTTGGGAGCTGTATTTGTTCGCGACCTTCTTCGAGCTTGGCTATGCGCCAGCTGGCAGATCACCCGTTCCCGACTTCCTGTTTTCGGGACTGCGGGGCTCAGTGGGCGTTGAAGCCACTTCAATCAATCGTCCAATTCATGGAGATGTGCGCCTGCCGCAAAATAGGCATGAACAAATCGCCTACATCGAGAATTACGTACCAGCCAAGATCGCGAGAGTCCTACGGCGCAAGCTGGAACGGAAAAATCCTTATTGGGAGCAACCGGAACTCAAAAACACGCCATTCGTCCTTGCAGTGCAGGATTTCCACCTGCCAGGTGCGATGCGAATGATCACGCCCGCTATGACCGAGTACGTCTTTGGCATTCGGCACACCATGAATGACGGCGTGCGCATCATCGAGCGCATTGAGGAACACGTATGGGAAGACATACGCGAAAGGTCTGGCTTCTTCACATTTCCGAAAGCGGAAAACATAAGCGCCGTCATCGTGAACCCTCAGGGCACTCTGCCGAAATTCAATCGCATGGGTTATCTCGCCGCCTTTGGGAACCGTAAGGTTCGTATGGTAAGAACAGGTTTTGCGCGCGGAGAACGCAATCCGAATAACCCCTCACCGTTCCGGTTCAGACACGAAGTGCATGCGCCGGGCTACACCGAGACATGGGTCGAAGGCATGGTCGTCTTGCACAATCCAAACGCTCTTGTTCCGCTGAACCCTGCGATGGTTCCCGGCGCGAGTCATGAGTTTCTTCAGCCTGACGGAAGCATCATGTCGCTCGTCCCCGCGTTCCACCCGCTTTTTTCGCAGACCGCGATCACGATTGACGACTAGGCGAGCCCGCCTTGCGCACCTCGGTGTGTATGTGATCTTACGTTTCGGTCCTGTGTAACTTGCTCTTCTATTTCGCGAGCCTGAGCGACGCCTGATCGGATCAGAGTATCGAGGCATTTCAGCAAGTCGTCACGGACGCTTGGCAGAACAGTGACTGAAGATGAGTCCCGCGTGAGCGTGCGGTCGAGCCAGGCGCATAGGCGAGGACCAAATTCCTTCTCCACCCAGAAGTTTGTGTCCTCGCCGTAAGCGGCGCACCATGCCATCATGGCTTGCACGACGAAGGGCAGAAACGTAGCGCGGGGCGAACAGGCAACCAAGTTCAAGTGCAGGGACGCTACGTATCCCGACGAAGCCGCATCACAAGCCAGTGCCGTCAGGGTCGGCATGGTCGCGTCAAGTCCACCCCAATTGTCAGGTACATATGGCCTTCCACGATTGAGCATACTCGTCTGCTGATAGAACATTGCATTCAAAGCATCGCCGGCGTGAACCTCGCTGGTGTAGCCCTTTTCGCGCGACAGATGCTTGAAGTTGCGACTTCGCCGCAGACGGTTTGCCAAAAGCTCGCGAATTGCCGCGGGGTTTTCGGGCTCTCGGGTGTCCGTTGCAAGCGTGGCGCGATCGAAGCCGCGCAGAAACTCCGCAATTGCGTCGTGAAAGGAGTCGTCAGAAAATTCCATAATCGGCCCCAGGAACTTGGCAACCACGTCTTCATGCGGCAATGCCACGGATAAAATCCCAACGAAGTCAAAGAAGTCGCTGTGCCAGGTGAAGGGCGGATGACCGCGCTCGCTCTCATCGCGAGCGACGTTGGATTCGGTCGTCCATTGCATCAGATGCGATGCGAGATCTATTAGCCAAGGAGGAACGTCACCCACGGTAAAGGGTATGAGGTGTCCGATTAGGCGTCCCAAGGCATGTTCGTCAACGTAATGCTCGGGACCACCATGCTCGTCGTCTTCCTCGGTCGAACCTCCAATCCGGAGGCTGCGAATCGGCCGCAATTGCCAATGAGGTAGGTCAGGCCAAGGCGGTTCGTCTCGGGATCCACCGAACCAATGCCGCTCTTCAGCCAGGGTCTCCTCGACCCTATGCCGATATGCCTGCTCATTGGCAGCAGCATGGCGTTCGTCATCCACCCTGTGAGGATGAATAGTACTCGCCATTGCTATGCGAATGATCGAACGAGGTAAGCCCGCATCGATGTGGCTTAAATCGGTGAGCTTTGACCCTAGGGCATTGATCACGGCGAGATGATCATGACTTGCGAGTCGCAAGAGTTCGTCGCGCAAGGTCACGTCTCGGTCATCAAGATAGAGCTCGATCAGGCCGAGAGTGGCGATTGCGGTCGCGTTGTACTCGATTTGGTCGTTTCCAAGATATTCCTTTCCGTTTTTCGCCGCTGCGGCTCGCAGCACTTGGGAAGCCCAGGTCACGACGTCATCGCGATCGGATCCTTCATAGTCGCGCGCGGCGAGCGCCGCAGCCAAGAGGATCGCTCGTTGATCCCATTCTTTGTCGAAGTCTTCATCCTCACCATCCGCGGAGGCGAGCTGAACCTGCGTTAGTTGTGCTCTGGCCCATTCAATGCCTTCGGTTACGATTTCGGGTGCCGACTTCGTCCGGTCGAAAAGCGCCTGCCAAACCTTCAGGCGCACGTTGAGATGCCGCATATTCATGTCGGCACGTTTGGTCTCTACCTCAATAAGGCGCATTTCCTCCGGATCTCGCTGGAACTGCCTGACAACCGTTTCCGAGCCGTCCTCCAACGTTACTTTGACAGGAAGCCAATGCCCCGGATTAGTCATACGAAGGGCACGTTTGGCCGTGGCGTGGAGCCCATTGATCGGATCTTCGTCGGACATGGGCCTCTGCCCGATCTCATTGCAGGCCTGCTCGAGCGCTCCGCGTAGCGCCTCAAGGACTTCAGGCTCAGCATGGAAGACGTAATAGCCAATGTTCTCCGACAGCTGGTCCTTCCGCGATGGCCTTGCATCGAGGTCGGTGCGTTTAATCCGCCAAGTCTTAGACTCCTGTTCTAGGGTCAACATCCGATCCACGCCGGCCAGATCGCGGGTAAGGCGCACGTTGTCGAGCTGAAGCAGCTCGGGTGTTGCCACGAGTGGCCAAGCCGTGTCGCGTGATGTCCGCCAATGGGACAACACGAGGTCGATGGCGACCGATGCGAATGCCACGCTTGAGCCATCGGGTCCGAGGACATCATGCAAGACCTCTAAGAAGGGGCGCCCAGCCTCAATCTGTCGATGTCCCCATGCTTCAAGCGCCATTAAGGCCGATGCCGTGATTAAGGATGGCGCGATGCCACGCGCCCAATGATAGACCGACCAATCGCCTTCAAAGGACTTCGCGCCGTCCGGAAACGGTATGGAGATCCGAGGGAAAGACTGTCGCGCGTCGTTATATGCTTCGCGCCGCCACTGAGTTGCGTGTTCGACCACCCCCCGGACCAGCCGCAGCCCTTCCACAGGTGCATGTTCCAGCAACTCAAAGAACGGGCCCTGGCCTGGCGATGCCGGCGAGAAGTCATGGTCGTGCACTCCGAAAGGCCCGAGTCGGTCGCGTCTACTTGCGTACAGATCATCGGAGTCTTTCTTCTCAACGAGGGCTGCCAGCGCAAAAGCCGTGAGCGCCGCGGGCGCAGCCTTTGCCAAGCTACTCGCAGCGAGAATGACCTTCGCCTCGGTGTGGCGGACAGCATCAGGATCAAGCCCTAAAAGATAGCCTTCGGCGGCGGTCGGATTGAGGTGAGCGAATGAAAAGACCGTCATGCGGATCTCGTCACGAACAGCTCTGATATGAGGAATGCTGAGAGTCCGTGGCGGAGCTCCTGGGCCGTGCCACACGCAAGGCGTCATGGCTTCCTCGATCAGCGCCAACCATTCGAAGAGAAGTCCGACGATGTGGGCGCTCAGGTCGGGTGACAACTGTTGCATTGTCATCAACCAAGCCTGGAACACCTTCGAGACGTTCGGGATCACCGCAGCTGGTAGGGATTTGGCGTTTTCGACAAGCCACAGCACCAGCCACACCCAACCATTACCCCTCGGCACGATGAAATCAGCAGCCTCGGCCGGCACTGTGGCTGATGGCTGGATACGAGCAATAGCTTTGGCCATAGGTTCCGACTCGACGGAGATCATTAGACGAATGATCTCGCTGAGACGATGCCCATCGGACTCGAGCAGGACCCCCTTCAAGCTTTGGAATAGTACGAAGGCCTGCTCGGAGCGCGGTAGTGCCAGCAAAATCGGTCGCTTCCAGCTTCCATGGCTACCCGGCCGCTCAACAGCGGCCAACAGGGACAGCCAGCTCGCCCCGGTGCCGTCGCTGTCGATGGCAAGTCGCGCCGCAATCTCAAGTCCGCGCGCAAGACCGGCGGGAAGCGGTTTGTCCGTCCCGATGCTGTTGAGCCGCTCTTCCTGCTCGTGGAGAAGAAAGCCGACCGTCCAGTCGCGCAGCACATCGTGCCGGAAGGCGACCTCTGCTCCACTTTGTTGCTCCCGCAAGGTGTCAGACCGCAGCAATTCCGCCACCATCGCCGGCGAAGGGAGATCGTCGACTCTGAATGCCACACGACCGGGGTGGTCGATCGTTTGCGCTCCCATCGCTCGTAGGGTTTTAAGGCGGTCAAACCGCCTGTCATCCAGACTGCGTCCGCCACCGAAGTCCCACCAAAGGTGAGCCAGGTCCATTTCAGTCGCAACACCCGCCGCGGCTTCACCAAACTCGACCATCTTCGACAGATAGAACAGGTTTCGCGCCATCTCCCGCGCAGGATGGTCACTACCCAGTACGATGGCGAGCGCCTGATTGCCCTCGGAAAGAACGGCCGCTTCGTCATCATCAAGTGACTCTACGGTCAGAGTTGCGATGCCCGCGTCGCGCACTTCCTCGGGAAGCCTTGCCTTCCAATTATCAACGCCGATTCCACCAGTAACGACGGCACGCCAACCTTGGTTTCTCACGGCGGCTACGAGGAGGTCTGTGACTGTAGACCATTCGCCCTCGCCATCGATTTGATCGATGTTATCGATGAATAACGTCGCGCCGCCGCCGCAGCCGAGTTCATTGAAGAGCTCCTCTCGGGAAATCGGGCATTCGATTTCGTGGCGCATCCGAGACCAGCCGCCTTGAATAATCCGACCATTGCGCAACGCAATGATGCGACCTTCGTGCTCAAGGCGCAGGACGAGTTGTTTCATGACTGCAGACTTGCCGACGCCCGGAGCGCCCTGAATGTGAAGAATCCGATTGGTCTCGAGTGCGGCACATGCCGTATCAACCAGTTCGGCCCGCGCCAGTCTGACACCACCGACTTGATCCTTGATTTCATCCAGCGCGCAGTTTGCAGCCTCTGACAGGTGGGCATATACGGTCCGCAGACTGGCCCGTGGGTCAAAGCGAAAGCCGTGCTGCTTCTCCAGCAACGTGACAACCTCAGGGCGCGTGAGGGCACCCCCAGCGGTCGCGCATGCTCCAGTCTGATCGATGAGAACCGGCCAAAGGTCGGAGGCACGGCCAGCTTGATCGGCGTTGAGCGCTAAGCGCGCACGCTCGCGAGCACGATACTCATAGTCGGATCCAGGCGCTTCAAAGTCGAAAACCAGGATCTGGAAACGTCGCAGCAGGCGCCAGACAGTCTCGTCGTCGGTCGGCGCGCCAACCGCCGCAAGATTGCGGCGGAAGACATCGACGAAATCACGCATCTGGTTCCTAGCGAACTTCTCGCGCTTGATGTGCGCAGAAAATGTGGCTCCGTCCGGAAGGTGCTTGGCCCAGCGAAGCACCTCTTGGCACGCGTGCTCTACCCTGGTGGTCGTCTTAGCGATCGCGACGGCTAATTCGTATCGGCTCGTCCTAAACTCTGGTTTCTGAGCCGCCTCCCAAATCTGAGCTACCACTTCCGCAAACTCTTGGTCGGAAGCCGTAAACGTCAGGCTGCGCTTGGCTTGGATTTCGAGGACGGCGTCGGAGCCATCGGCATTCATAGCCTCCACGATCACGTCATCGAGGGGACGGCCCGAGCCACGCTGCTGCAGGTTGACGGATTGAACCGCGGCACCTGGCAAGCCACGCGGTGGGCTCTCAGCAAGCATCGACAGAAGATAGAACGCACCGACTTTAGCCTCGAATTGAGCGCCGGCGCCACTTGTCGCTGCGGGGGAAGCGACTTGGGAAAGCTTTGATTGGCTTTTGGACACGTCCTATAGTGTTCCGGTTTTGTTCGATTTGCAATGCAATCGTTGGAGCAGCACAGAGCCGCCATGGATGACAACGGCCATAGTGCCATCGAAGGTTGGAAGAAGTCGCGCTCAGGCGCGTGGGCTGGCCGCGGTTTTCATTACCAGCACTTACTTTCCACCTTGATTCTCGTTCGTCAGTGGGCCGGACTTGCGCCATCCGGCCGCCTCGTACCCGAAGGGTTCGAGGATTGTATCGTTGAACTCGCTAGCCAGGATATCTGGCTTCAAATCAAGTCGCGCAAGGCCGGCTTGTTCAGCGACACAGAAGCTCAGCGGATTCTGGCTGGCGTAGATGCCAAAGCTGCGAGGGTTAAAGGGAAAAAGGAAACCCGGACAGCCGCCATTTTGGAGCAACCGCGCCACGAGGTTAGCGAGGCGGGAATTGATCAGCTCTTTGATGATCAGCATCGAAAGGTGTTCGTCTGCGTTGCGCCAGGTGAGGAGAGTGCAAACCTGCTTTCGGCGCACCTGGACATAGCGGAAGTTTTCGCTGAAGGCATTGTAAGTGACTTGTATAGGCTGGTCGCCGATGCCTCACAGGCGAACGCATCTCTACCCTTTGAGGAAAGGCGGCGGATATCCACAACCGAGGTGGAGCGCCGCATCTTTGAACGTCTCGAGGCAGAGGACCCTTCTGCGATAGAGCGTGCCCTTGCTTCCGGGGCTCTGGAGCCGGTCGATTTCAATACACCGGTCAACGAACCAGGCTTCTATCACGGTGTGAAAGTCATACCGGGTCACATCGCAGCCGGGCTTGTGCTTGACCGTTCTGATGATGCGAATGAGGTTGTTCGCATGCTAAGGCGGCGAAGGCATGTACTTGTGTCGGGTCCCTCCGGCGCGGGAAAATCCGCACTAATGTGGCTGTCGGCAAATATGCTCGCTGGTGAACTGAGGTGGTACCAGATTACGGGACGGGCAGCTGCGGCCGACGCCAATGCCGTCATCCAGTTTGTACGGGCCCGCCGGCCAACCGAAACGTCTCCCATTGGTTTGGTGTTCGACGAGGTCGGTTCGGAAAACAACGATTTGTGGGACGTACTCGTCCGTGAACTGAGAGGATTGCCCGCTATATATTTCCTCGGCTCCGTGCGCCAGGAGGATATAGCCCTCATTGCCAACCAGTCAGACACCGAATTCATAGCTGTGGGCCTGGATGAGCACCTGGCTGAGGCTGTTTGGCAGAAGTTGCACGTTGGAAAACAAACAAGCTGGGAGCACTGGCGTGAGCCGTTCGAACAATCACAAGGCTTGATGCTCGAATATGTTCATCTGCTGACGCAGGGTAAACGGCTGGCCGCCGTTATCGAAGAACAGGTTCGGCATAGGGAGCGCGAGGACCGGCAGGACGAACTGGCGATCATCAGAAGCACAGCCGTCGTCTGTGCCCGTGGTGGTGAGGTTGAGGCAAACAAGCTGTTCGAATTGCTGGGCATGAATCCAGATGTCGCCAGCCGCTCATTGAAAAGGCTGATTGACGAACATCTTGTGCGCGAGAGTCGTCCAGGCGTGCTTGGTGGTCTGCATATGCTGCGCTCAGAAGCGCTTAGTCGGGCGTCACATGATGAGGCTGTATTTCTTACCACAGACTCACTGTGGCAGAGCCTCCCAGCGGCAACAAACGAAACATTGCCAAGAATTGTTCAATCCATTCTTGCAGAGGTCCAGGGCGAGGCTGAAACTTTAGCGCTGCGAAAGCTAGCGGAAAGTCTAGATGGGAGCCACGACATTGATGTGTGGGCGTCAATTCTAACTGGATTGGGACTGGCCACGCTGGAAGGCCGTGTGACTTCTTTCATGACAATCCTTGAGCAATATGGAGTACAGCGTGCTCAATGGTCACTCGCATCGATGTTTGCCGACCCAGACATCGACATCCCCGACCTAATGGGATTTGAACAATGGCAGAGTCTGCGGAACGCCGTGCACGCTTTCCGTGACTTGCCAGAGCACGACCTGAGGCCCGCCTGCCTGGAACAGCTTCCCGAAGGAAGCTCGGTACCTCCTTGCCGTAACCTGCAGGAGGCCATCAAGTTGCTCTCCTGCCTTGCGCCAATATGCGGGGGCGAACCGGTACGGCTTTTGATTGCTCCCGACTTCATGGGAAATGGTGAGCAGGATATCCATCAGGTCGGAGGACTGCTGTCCACAGCCTATCTTATCGGCCCAGATGTGGCTGAAAACCTGGTGCTCGCTCTAGGAGGCGAAGAGATCCTGTTTGGTTGGTTTCGTTCCCAGACCCCGTGGGTAACGGCACCTGTCATCGAACCCAACGGCACTCACGGTCGCACGGTCCGTTCGGACTGGTTTCATGTGGGTGAGCGGGACCAGCCAAACCCTCATGAGACCGTTTGCAATATCTGCGAAACCTTGATCGCCATATCACCGACATCGGATGCGGCGGCATCGGATGCTCTCAACCCTCAAGGCCAGCCGGTTAGAGTCGGTGATCTAACGCCTTGGTCCAAGAACATGCCGAGGCGAAATATTCCCGCCAAAGCCCGTGTCGCCTGGAATGTGGCCTTCCGCCAGATACTGCTCGCCAGATCAGCTACTGATAGTCTGACCGATTACACGCGGCAGATGGCCGGACTGGTAAAGCGTACCGAGAAGGTCTTTCGATCCTTCACCGAGAAATGGATCAAGGGGAAAACCATCTCGAACGCTGACGCGTTGGCGGCTGAGATCAATGAGATTGTAGGCGCGGTCAATAAGCTGGCTTTTGCTACGCCTGAACAGCCATCACCTGTGATGACCGAGCCTACCCATGGCGACGGTGTCGATGACACTCTCGGCGCGCTATTGACTGGGGTGCTTGGAAATCTCGTAAGGCGACTGAGCAAGATTCCTGGCGAAGAAGGAGCCAAGGGCGCTGCAACCTTTGCCGGAAGCTTGGCGGCCCAGGCGCAAGACCACAAACAATCCGACATATGGCGTACAATGTCGTCGCCGCCTTTGAACGAACTTGCTGCACTGTCGGAGCGCCTTTGCGAGGTCGCCTGTATTTTGCACGAAATGGCGCATGATGACGGTCAAACCGCAATTGACGGAATCATAAAGGCCGCTCGGAGAGGCGCCCTAGGAAAGGCGATTCGTGCAGCCGCACGCCGTTGCCGCTCTCTTTCCGATCACCGCTTCCGCGAAAGTCTGTGCGCCGTGGAAAGCGCGCTTATGGAGCAAGGTTGGGACGCCCGATGCTGGTGCCGGCCCATTGACGAAGGCGATAGCGTGTACTGGCCAGCCAAAGAGGTCGCGGTCCTTGTGGAGATAGCGGACTTTGAAGCAGATGCGCGTTATATGGAGGATGGTCTTGCGGTCGGGCGGCAGCATCTCGGAACCAACTGGCCATTCAGAATAGTCCCGGTTCTGAACGGCCAGGTTCTAGCATCGTTGGCCGTACTTCCTTCAACACATGTGTCCTTGCCTGATCTGGGCTTTGCACAGGAATGGCGGGGGCATATCGACCGGCCCTTCCTGTTATCGGGAACTGCAGAGAGATTTGACGAGGCAATAACCGCTTGTACTCAACTGTCGGCGATAATGGCATGCCGTGAGCTGGAAACGCTCCATCCACAGGAAGCTGAAGCATTCTCAAAAGCCATAGAGACTTTCGAGTTCAATCGCCAAATTGTCGCTGAGGCCGCTCAAAGTACAGGCTCAGGGCATCTGGCTTGCGCAGTCGACTACCTTGACCAAAGCTGGAACCATGTCGCTAGTGAGTTCGAGTCCGTGAAGGCCGGACAGGCGGTGGCCGAACCGTTATGCATGACTGTCCATCTTGCATTCGCAGGTCATGAAAATGAGCTTGCTGCTGAACTTGCCGCCGCGCGCATACTCATTCTGCAGGCTGAGTGCCGCTCAAAAGACCTTTAAGGGGTTGAAGAAAGCCGAATCCAGCTGGCCTGCTTTTGCCAGAGCAGAGGGACTCCTAGTGCATAGGTGATGAGCCGCTTGGCAGTCAGCTCTGTCGGCTGCCGGCCCTCCAGGGTTGCCGTGGTGATCTCCGGCGCGAGAAAAACCAAACACATCACACGGGTCACATAGGCCCTATCGAGCCGCTCTACGCGCGCGATTGCGCCAACCCCGTCTGCCTCGCCTCGGACGATCTGACCAAACCATTCATGCGCGCGGACTAGCGCCTTGATGAGGTTGGCATCGGGCTCGGACGCGGGGTGCTGGTGATCTAGGACGACCAACTTGGCTTCAACGCCCCGCCGCCGAAACTTCACCGGCACGTCAATCGTAATCGCGCCGCGCTTTCTCGCTTTGGATGCGGGGACCGCGATTTGATTGAGCAGGCGTGCGGCTAGAGCCTCTCGATCGACTTCGATCGCAACTCGGTCTTGCGCAACAGTGATGCGCTGTACGTGAGCCGCAACGACCTCGACTTGGTCTGCGAAGGATCCCGCATCGCACATTTCGGCCAGCTTCTCTGCGCGGGCGAAGATCGCTGAAAACACGTCTGGCGACTTCCGCCCTAAGGGCAGGGTCTTGAGCAGGGCGCCGCGGTCTTTTAGGAGCCCGTACAGTCGCGTCAGAACGAGTTTCTCGATCTCGTGGGCAGGAAGCCGCCAGCCCTTGGCCTGCAACCCATCTTCGCTTTCGTTGCTTTGATTGCTGGCTTTGCTTTCCCTCGCAGCTCCCGGCTTCAACAGCGACCGCTCAATATAATACCTGTATCGCCGGCCGTGGTTGATCGCATGGGACGGCGTAAAGGGAACGCCCTCTGCCGTGAACAGGAGGCCCGCGAGCAAGCTCGGGTGCTTGGAGCTGGTCCGGCCGCGCTGACGGCCGGCGTTCGTAGCGAGTTGGGCTTGGACCTTCTCCCAGGTCTCAGGGTCGATGATAGCCTCATGCTCGCCTTCATAGCTGCGCCCCTTATGTGGAATGCGGCCTATATAGAGTCGGTTGGAGAGGATGAGGTAAAGGTGTCCATGGCTGAGCGCCTTGCCGCCAATCCGTCTTCCATCGAGCAGTGTGCGTTCTTTAGTTTTGAGCCCCAGTCGGTGGCACTCTGCCTGCAATGCGCGGACGCTGCCAAGCTCGAGGTAGAGCGTAAAAAGCTGCCTGACCGTTTTGGCCTCTTCGGTATTGACCTTGAGCTTCCGGTCGATGGCGTCGTAGCCGAGCGGCACGGTGCCGCCCATCCACATGCCTTTTTGCTTTGAGGCGGCGATCTTGTCGCGGATGCGCTCGCTTGTGACCTCCCGCTCGAACTGGGCGAAGGAAAGCAGCACGTTGAGGGTCAACCGTCCCATGGAGGTCGTCGTGTTGAAGGCTTGGGTCACCGAGACGAAGGAGACTCCTTTGGCCTCGAAGATCTCTACGATCTTCGCGAAATCGAACAGCGACCGCGTCAGCCGGTCGATCTTGTAGACCACGACGATGTCGACCTTCCCGGCGGCGATATCGTCGAGGAGGCGCTTCAGGGCAGGGCGGTCCATGGTGCCGCCGGAATACCCGCCGTCGTCATAGTGTGCGGCAAGCGGCTGCCAGCCCTCATGGCGCTGACTGGCAATGAAGGCTTCGCAGGCCTCACGCTGGGCGTGAAGCGTATTGAATTCCTGCTCGAGCCCTTCATCGGAAGATTTGCGAGTGTAGACGGCGCAAGCGACGCGGTTGCGCCTCGTAGCGGGCTCCTTAGGCATCTGCCGGCGCCTCCTTGGCGCGACGCTTCAAGCCAAAGAAGGCCCACCCGTTCCAGTGGGTGCCGGTGATAGCGCGGGCGATGGCGCTGAGGCTCGAATAGGTCTCACCGTGCCAGGCAAAGCCTTTCTCAAGCACGAGGACCTCGTGCGTCGAGCCGTGCCATTCGCGGAAGAGCTTCGAGCCCTTGCTCAAGCGGCGCGGCTGCGGCCGAGATGGCTTGCCGTTCGCCTGACCGGCCTTCTTGAGGAGCCGCTGCGTCGCGGCATCAAGACCGCCATAGACCTCCGCCTGGAGCCCATAGGCCACGGCCCGGATGAGGAGCGCACGGCTGGCGTGACGTGGCACTTGAGGGCTCCACAGCCGTCGCCATTCCGCCTCGAGCTCGGCTCTGGGGCATTCGGGTAGAGCGAGGACGCGGGCGGCCAGCGCCGCTTCGTTCTGTGCCTGCGCAGAGGAACGCCCGCGCCGCTGTGGGCGCGGGCGAGGGGATTTGAGCCGTGACATGGCCTCAGGCCTTGCGGGATTTCACCGCCACGATGTGATAGCGGCGTACGCCGTCCTTGCTCACCTCCGAGACCAGCGGCAGCTTGAGCTTCTTCTTGATGAGTCCTGAGAAGAAGCCGCGCACAGAATGTCGCTGCCATCCGGTCTCGGCGACGATGTCGTCGATGGTGACGCCCGGCTTCCGGCGTAGCATCTTGACCACGGCCTCCTGCTTGCTTTGCGAAGGCCCAGCGCGCTCCTTAGACTTGGCGGTAGAAGCCTTCCGAGCCTTGCTGCGCGGCTTCGCGGCCGTCTTTCGTTGGCGCGGCATATTCGCCGCCGCCTGCGAGGGCTTGGTCTCCTCCGTCTCCTTGATGCCGAGGGCGAGGAGCCCGCTCTTGGTGATGAACAGGCCAAGAGGACGCCCCTCCTTGTCGCGACGCCATTGGGGTGCGTCGCTTTTGGTTTGCTTCTCTTCAGCCAGTTTCCTTTTGCATAGGATTTCTATCATGACCCGGTTTTGAGCGGCGCCCTTGGTCTCCAACTTCTTCGGCAAGGGGAGAAGTGATCCGTCGGGGCGTTGCGCCGCGGCGCCGAGGATCACGAGTTGCGCATCGCTAAGCTTGGCGGTTTCGGGTTGGGTCTTGGACATGATTGCCTCCATCGTGGCGCACCGGCCCGATGCCGGCGCTTCCACTACCCACAGCCCGGCCAAGAGGCCGGGAAGGGCGCTGACGGAGGCTTTCGTCCGTCGTCGCGTCAGCAGCATGCACGCTCTGTGTGGCGCTGAAGTCCAGTCGAATCTTCGGCCATAGAACGAGGCGACGGCTGCAATGCAGGGAGGCTTTGCGCCAAGCTTAGGGTGGACGACCAAGATGTCGGCAGCACGCTGATCGGGGAGGGTCTGGCAGAACGCTATGTGTGCCGCGCCACAACGTGTCCGCCACGCCGAAGCTGGTGTGGACCTTAGGGACGTGCCCTAGAATCCGAGTGCAAGCCGGACGATTGCCGCAAGGAAGGCAACCAGCACGGCGAAGAAGAGAGCTAGCCCTACCCAGCGCCATGGGCTTGGCTTCGGCATAAAATAATCCCGCGGGATCTGATTGTCGTTGTCAGGCTGCATTTGTTTGACGCCGCGTCTCGGCTCGAAGCGATCGATCCCAGTCTTAAATATTATCCAGCGTATAGGTCGAGAGCCTGTGATTCAGTGCCTGACTAATGCTGTCGACCTGATCGTCATGGGGGCCATTGGGAAAGGCCAGAAGCTCGCGCTCGAGCTCGGGTAAGAAGGGGGCGCCCCTGGGAAAGCGCACGTGGCCTGCGAAAAATTTCTCCTGCTGGACATACATTCGGCCGATCTTGTCACGCTCAACAGGCACGGGCTTCACGGCCCTATTCAGCGTCTTCTTAAGCTCCTGAGCGAGTGCGATTCCGGTATGTGCATCCTCGATCAGCACGATGCGTGGCCTATAATGCTTAGCCTCTGCGATGATCATTTCGCGCAACTGCGGGTACTCAAAACGACCGCGTACTAACCCGAGCAGATAGTAGATGGGGTCGTGAAACAGCCAAGCGGTGCAAACCGACCAATCGTTCATCGCGCCGTCTTTGGATGCAGTGTCAACGCTCAAGAACACCTTAGAGCGGTAAGTTCGTTCTGGAAGCTCATGTGTCTCGTAATAGCGCAACCATTCGCGCTTAATCATTGCGCCGCCTACGGGCACTGGTCGCTGTTGGTACTGCGCGTCGAAAGTCTCCGGGGGCATAATATTCTGGAGGTTCTGCAGCTCCTTAATCGATTCATGAGCTGGATGAAGCACATCACCAGCTCTCCGATGACGGAACTTGTTCACGCCGATCGGAATTCGCTCGTCCTCTTCGGCGATGGCCGGTAACCGCAGCACGCTCCAATCATCCGTTGCCTCGGTGAGGAATCCACACAAATCGTTCATGTGAACCCGTTGCATAACGACGATGATCGCACCCGTCTTTTTGGAATCCAGTCGCGAGATCAGCGTGTTGGAAAACCACTGATTGACGCTGTCACGCCGAACCTCTGATTGGGCATCGACGGCTTTTTGCGGATCATCCAAGATGAACAAGTCGCCGCCCATGCCGGTGAGCGAACCCATCACCGTGGTCGATCTGCGATAGCCACGCTCGGTGGTGGTGACCTCATTTCCGAGCGCCTTTTTAATCCTCATGTTGGGGAAAACGCGTTGGTACCAATCGGACGTGACGACTGAATTGAAGTCACTGGAGTGCCTGTCCGCCAACTCGTTGCCGTAACTAATGACGTAGATTTTCTTCTTGGGATCATGTCCGAGCACGAAAGCGGGATAGGCAACCGACACGATCAGCGACTTAAGAGAGCGCGGCTGGATATTTATAATCAGACGGGTGATCTCGCCTCGCAGGACTTGTCCGAGCGCATGCTCAATGGCCTGGTGGTGCCAGTTTGGGAGGAACTCCCCTCCATGATGGAGGTGGACAAAACAGCGTTCCACGAAAAGTCGGAAATTTGAGCGCAGTGCCGCATCCAGCGCGTCCAAAGGATCGATAGGCATCATGAATGTTCCTCTGCGGCTTTGATTTCGGCCGCGACCTGCCGCAAATAGGACTGCAGGACCTTCTCGTCGTCTTCCCGCATCACGCGCTCGCCTGGCGCGGCCTCTAGTAAGCGCGAGCGGTTCAGGATGAGTGCTTGAGCTTTCGCATTGCCCTTAAGAGCGTCATCGGCGATCTTGGTCCACACCGCTTCGAGTAGGCTCACCTTTCGAACCTTGCCGCCCAGGCTGAGAGCGACCCTTCGATTTATAACCTCCCTGACAATCGTGTCCTCGTTTTTGGAGCCCCTCGGCCGCCCGGCGGGATGGGCGCTTTGGCCAGGCTTCCACTGCGTTGCCTCCGGTGGCCGGCAATAGCCGACGGTGTAGTCACCGGTTGGGGTCTTTCGAGGCTTTGAAGGCCCTCCCGGGCGCTTTGCCTTACTCATTTGCGCCCCCATTGGCAGATGGGTCGGCTTGGCCGGCCGCGCCGGCGAGCTCGTCAAACGTCTCACCGGTATCGACGAGGATCGCGTCCCGCTTCGAGAGCTTCTGCCACCGGCGGATAGCCACGTCGGCGTAGCGCGGGTCGATCTCCAGGCAGAAGGCCCGCCGCCCGGTCTGTTCGGCGGCGATGATGGTCGTCCCGGAGCCCGCGAAGGCGTCGAGGACGATCGATCCACGGCGGGAGCAGTCGCGCATGGCGTCGGCGATCATGGGGACCGGTTTGACCGTCGGGTGCATCTTGAGTTCGTCCATCCGCCCCGCGCGGAACGTGTTGACGCCCGCGTAGCGCCACACATTCGAGCGGTTGCGCCCGCCGGCCCCCAACCCAAAATTGTTCAGATGCTGCGCCTGGCCGTGCTTGAAGACGAAAACAAGCTCATGCTCGCTGCGATAGAAGCTGCCCATGCCCGGGGTGCTTTTGACCCAGACGCACATATTCTTGAGCTCGTCGAACGCCACGGCGCCGGCGGCCGTAAGTTCGGCTACATGACGCCAGTCGATGAACACGTAATGGATGGCGCCGTCGATCGAATGGTAAGCGCACTGACGCAGCGTATCCGTCAAAAAGCCTTCGAACTGGGGACTGGTCATTTTGCCGGACGCGCACATGAACTCCCGGCGCTTGATGCGGCCGCGACCGCCGACATTGCCCTGAATGCGAACATTGTAGGGTGGATCATGGATGCCCATCTCCGCGACCTCGCCCGTCATGAGCCGGACGTAAGCGTCGTTATCGCGCGCATCACCGACCAAAAGCCGGTGGTGACCCAATGTGAAGAGGGCGCCGGCCCATGATACGGCTGGTCCTTCGATAGGCTCTAGGACCTCATCGGCGGGATCAGCGGCAATTTCGGCGACTGTATCGAAGACGGCATCGATCTCGGCCGGCTCGAAGCCGGTGATTGAGAGATCGAGGCCGATTTCCGGCAGCGCCAACTCGAGCTCGCCGAGTTCCAGCGACAAGATCTCGATGTCCCAAGCGCTCTTCGTCGCAAGCTGATTATCGGCGAGCGCATAGGCGCGAAGTTCTGTTTCCGACAGGTGCGAAACCCGGATCACCGGGATCCGCTTCAGTCCGAGCGTCTTTGCCGCGCGCCACACCACGTGGCCGGCGACGATCCGGTTTTGCTCGTCGATGACGACGGGCTTGATCACACCGAAATGGAGCACCGAATTCGCAACGGCCTCTTCCTGGGCTTTGTTATGAACGCGTGCATTGCGCTTGGCCGCCTTGAGGGAAGCCGGTGGCAGCATCTCCACCATCCACGGCAGCTTCGATGCCAGCGCCCGAATAGAAACCTGGTTTTGGGTTCTTAATGTGTGAGATTGTTTCAGGGGCTTTTTCATCGTCGGATCCTATCGGGTGAATTCCGCGGTGTTGGAACGCGCGGATGGCTTGCGCAACCGCGTCGCCGCTTGTGCCGACCGTCGACGGCGATTGCTCTCGGGAAGAGTCATGAACTGCCCCTTCCACGTTTGCTCGGCTTTGTTTTTGCTAATGCCGTGTTCAGGTCGTGCGCCATTCGGGTCAGCTCGACCATCGTGTAGGAGATGCCGGCTTCTCGACGGATGAACGGCATGAGCTCGTCGTCCTCGAGAATCACGATCTCTCTTGTTTCGTCCGAATTCTGATCTCGTGGTCGGCCTTTCCGCGAGGCGATAACGAGATGAACTGGACGCGTGGTCCACACGGCGAGGGCACCAGGTTGCGCAGCTTCTAGAATCTTTTTCTGATCGAAGAGCTCCGCGGCATTCCATTGCAGGATCTGAGAATGTGCCCACTCAAGATCCGGGCGCGCGCAGCGGAGGATTGAAATAGCCGTGGCCTGTGGCCAGCCGTGCTCCATCAAGTTCAATCCCAGACGGAGCGCGAAGATCTCGTACTCTGAGAACCACACCTCAATCCCCCGACCCGGCGCTTCGCCGCTGTAGAAGGCGTAGTTGGCGTACTCGGGGTCATTAGCGCCGGGAACGATGTCAAGGCTCCGATCAGTGTCCAAGAGACGCTTCATCTCTGTGCGCAAAGGGCCGCTGGGAACCGGCCCTTGACCGATCGCCGCCGAAATGGCCTCCGCGGCCTGGTTTCTCTTATACGCACCCATAAAACCTAATAACAGGTTTCAATGATGTCGTAAATGGCGTTGTATCGGGAGATGGCGGTAGGTGCGTCGATCGTTTTGCTGCAGCTTGGGCTCAAAAGCCTACCGGGCACGAGGCCTCTGCGCTGGCGCTTGACTGGCTAAGTCAACTCCTCCCCCGTCGCGATGAGCTCTGTTCAGGACGGGTGGAACGCCCTCTCTAGGTATCCAAGGCTCGGAAAAAATCGCGACGGTGCGCGCCGCTCCGGCCCCTTCTCTGTAGCAAAAGAAAGCCCCGCCGGATCAAGGATAGGAGCGGGGCCAAAGGAACTTCTTCATGACGCAGGCTATAAAGCAACCTGCTTTGAAAGCTTAGCCTAGCGGGCTGCCGAAAAGAAGCCCCGACTGCGCTTAGCCAGGGCTTCCCCAAATTACTCGGTTTAAGAGCCATGAATTGTTCCCTAGAATCCGCTGAGAGTTAGTAAGCTGGTGCTATGGATGTCCTCTCGGTAGAGGTTATAGGGCAAAGCATCGTCATAACGAGGCCGGGTAGCGACTGCGCCGTGACCTATGAGAAAGACGCGGGCACGCCTCACCTCATCATGACGCGCAGTTGGCTACCAGCCAGCGTCACGAGCCCATCCGCTGCTGCGTTTCGCGCTGACGCCGTTCGGGCAGCTCGCCACAAGGCGCGAGAGCTAGGCTGGATCGAGTAAACAAGTAACCACACCAGGCCGCCGTTTTCGAACTTCTCACTAAGCTTTGATGTCGTCTCGCCTTGCGGAAGCGCAGGAAGTAGCGCAGCCTCCCCGCCGCCCTCTGTGGCAATCCTGCCTTCAGGGGGATTTCTTAGGAGTAGCCCCCATGAAAAAGTATCTGCTAGCAGCCATGTTGATCGGGGCGTTTGCGGTCCCGGCTTACGCAGCCGAGTTCCATGTAATGTTCGACAAGACGACCAAGAAGTGCTCGGTCTCGAAAACCGCACCGAGCGAGACCGAAAAGTTCAGCATGATGGGGATTTATGGCTCCGAGGCCGACGCCATGATGGCGATGAAGGGCATGACAAAATGTAAAGGCTAGCTGTCTCAGGGGACAGAACCAGGAAATGTGAGGAGGGCGTCGGCTATAGTCCGGCGCCCTCTTTTGTCAGACCCAGTGCGCTCAGGAACGCATAGACAGTCCAGCCAAACAGCCGGCTGTGATTATCACGATGAAAGCTGCAAGAACCCAATTCCGTATTGGCAACAAGCGCCCACCCTCAGTTCTCGTTTCCGTAGGCTGCGACACGAGTCCAATCGGGGCAAAAAGTAGGATGCTTCCTTGTACGGTCCTGACCGGAGCGCTATCGCGCCTCTCTAAAAGATCAGCCGCAACGGAAGGCGAAGAGGGCAGGAGAGACAAGTAGTGCCAAGACAACGCCGTCGACCATCGGGGCAGCAATACGCTTGCTCATCATATGAGGAATGAGACCCGAGCGCAGAGCCATCCCGGTCTATCGATGCCAAATATTTGATCATCGGTGCCTTGACGTTTTTAGCGTTTGGATAAGACTGGCGTTATGGTCGGTCAGTCATGTTCAAGGCAAAGTTCGCTAGTGGCGGCGATCTTTATGATGGTCGCAGTGATGGGTTTGATCCCCTCACATGCGCTTGTTGAAGGTTCAGAAGCAAATTTTGTCATCGCAGGCAATCTCCAAGGTGACTGCGCGCAGTGTGACATCTGCGGCGAACCTTGCGTCGTGCCGGTGGTGTGCTGGGGTCCATGTACTTCCTTTGGCTTGTCGACCGATCTAGCTCTGGTTAGACCTCCTACGGTCGCCTTTCTGCGCCCCACAGCATTTTCACAGTCGCTGAGCGTCGCAACTGCCCCTCCGATACCTCCTCCTCGTACATATCGCCTCGTTTGAGCACCCTTTTGGGTCGAACCAGTCGCAGGCATGGTCCGATGGCCGTTGCCTATCCGACACGCGAAACCTCTAGACGCTCAAAGGAGTGACTATGCAAAAGTCACTTGCGATTGCCATGTTCGCAGCAGCGGTTGTTGCTGCAGGTATGGCGCCGGACGCAGCATTTGCGCACCACAACGTTTATCACAACTTAGGAAAATGTGGCTCTGCTGTCTGTCCGGGTCCGAAACAGACGCGACAGACTGAAACCGAACAGTCTGAACGTTAGATCAACGTTTCGAAGGCCGGTCGGCCTTAGGAAAGGGCCGACCGGCTAGTAATTCTGTTGCAGTGAAGCACCTTAGATATGCTATTGAGGGCATATGGACTCGATCCTGTTTATTAACGGCCGCTATGCTCAAGATCCGCTCTCTTATTGTTGCTTTAATCGCCATTTCGGTCACGTGGTCGCCGATTGGGGCATTTAGCGCGTCCGCATTTTCGCAGGAGCCTGTCAGCCTCTCGGTCGGTCTCGACGATTGTCCGGGCGGAGTAGCATGTGAAGGCCACATGGACGGCTGTTCGAAAATGTCGGGTTGTCTCCTCAAGTGCTTCAGCGTATTCGCCACCCTCCCTGGGTCCTCCAAGGCGTCGCTAGGCGGCCGCGTCTCCGAGAATCTTAGACTTTCGGAGGAGACCGCGAAGCCGCCTATCCACTTCCCCCCATCACCGCCGCCCCGCGTCTGAATCCTGATTGATCCGTGTTGCATCGCGCGAGAATCCGCTCGCGCCACGCGAACTGATCCGTTCTCTCCTGCCCTCATGCAGGTTTCTGAACCAGGATTTGGAGACGCCTTATGAAGAAGTTCATGTATTTGACGATCCTGGCTGCTGGCCTCATGGCCGGTGCAGCCGGGAGTTATTGGTATTTGCAGCACGCTGAACTGGTTTCGGCGGGCGCTAATGGCGCGCAGACGGCAGCTGAAGACGGCCGAAAAATTCTCTATTACCGCAACCCTATGGGGCTGCCTGACACGTCTCCGGTGCCGAAGAAGGATTCGATGGGCATGGACTACATCCCAGTCTATGCCGATGAGGTCGATGATAACGACACCGTCAAGGTCAGTCTCGACAAGATCCAGCGAAGCGGCGTTAAGACCGAAATGGTGAGGTCCCAGGCTCTCTCGCGTACCATCCGCGGCGTCGGCGTTGTGGAATATGACGAATCTCTTCTGACGATCGTCAGCGCTCGCTCTGACGGCTACGTTGAAAAGCTGTTTGTCGAGAAGACTGGCCAGCACGTCAAAGTCGGAGAACCGCTCTTCCGGTTTTACAGCCCTCAGATTCAATTGGCTCAGGTGGACCTGTTGGTTTCTATGCGCGCACAAGGTCGATCTGGTGCCACCCGAGACCTTGAGGGAGCCAAGCAGAAATTACGGAACCTCGACGTACCGGAGGCTCGTATTGAAGAGGTGCAAAAAACCAAGACCAATCCGCGAACGCTCGATTGGCTTTCTCCTGCCACCGGCGACGTGATCGCGAAGAATGTCATCGAAGGTCAGCGCGTGATGGCCGGAGATGAGTTGTTCCGTATTGCGGACCGTTCCAGGGTGTGGGTTATCGCAGAGGTCGCCGAATCTGACATTGCAGACGTAAAGGTTGGTAACCCCGCTACCGTGACGCTCAGGGCATTTCCTAACGCGCCGCGGGAGGGATTGGTTACGTTTATCTATCCGGAAATGATGAAGCCTGCGACACGGACAATCTCGCTGCGCATTGAGTTGCCAAATCCGGACGGCGACTTGCGGCCCGGCATGTACGCGGATGTGGTTTTCCAGACAAGCACTGAAGAGCCGCCGGCCATTGTTGTCCCGGCCAGTGCCGTAATAGACAGCGGTGCCAGCGAGGTTGTCCTGGTGGCGAAGGGGGAGGGACGATTCGAACCGCGCGACGTCAAGCTCGGTCGCCGAGACGATAGCTATATTGAAATCCTCAACGGTGTCGAAGAAGGAGAGGAGGTGGTCACGTCGGCGACCTTCTTGATTGACGCCGAAAGCAACCTCAAGGCGGCCTTGACGGGATTCGACCAGCAGGAGCCCAAATCATGATCGCGAGCCTCATCCGCTGGTCGGCCCGCAACGTCTTTATGGTTGGGCTGGCGACCATCCTTATCACCTTGGCCGGAATATATGCGGTTTCCAAGGTGCCACTGGACGCGATCCCCGACCTATCCGACGTCCAGGTCATTGTGTTTACAGAATATCCTGGCCAGGCGCCTCAGGTCGTCGAGGATCAAGTCACCTATCCGCTTACCACGGCTATGCTAACCGTACCGAAGGCGCGGGTCGTCCGTGGCTTCTCCTATTTCGGGGTGTCGTTCGTTTACGTGATATTCGAGGACGGCACCGACATCTATTGGGCTCGCTCACGGGTTCTCGAATACCTGAGCGCCGCCGCTCAGGATCTTCCCTCTGGCGTTACTCCAGAGCTCGGCCCGGACGCAACCGGCGTCGGCTGGGTCTATCAATATGTGGTACGCGGGACACAAAAAAGCCTGGCCGAGCTCCGTACGATTCAAGATTGGTATATCCGCTTTGGATTATCCAAGGCCCAAGGCGTCGCAGAGGTCGCGAGCGTCGGGGGGTTCGTCAAGCAGTACAGTGTCGTCGTCGATCCGCGACGCCTGCAGGTTTTCGGTATCCCGCTTGCCAAGATCAAAGATGCCATTCGTGATAGCAACATGGATGTCGGCGGCAGGACCGTCGAGCTTTCCGAACGTGAATACATGGTGCGCGGCCGTGGGTACATCAAGAACATCTCGGACCTAGAACAGATCGTCGTCAAGAGTGAAAAGGGCGTGCCGGTATTCCTCAGGGACGTCGCACGGGTCGAGCTCGTGCCAGACGAGCGTCGCGGGATTACTGAATTAAACGGAGAGGGAGAAGTCGCATCGGGAATTGTGCTTCAACGTTTTGGTGAGAATGCCCTGTCGGTCATTCAGAGCGCGAAGGAACGCCTTTCGGCGATAGCGCCTAGTCTTCCTAAGGGCGTGTCACTCGATGCTGTCTATGACAGATCTGACTTGATCTACCGTGCCATCGACACGCTAAAGCGCACCCTCGTCGAGGAAAGTATTATCGTTGCGTTGGTGTCTGTCGTGTTCCTCTTGCACGCGCGCAGTGCCCTCGTTGCAATCATCACGCTGCCGCTCGGAATTCTGATCGCCTATATCTGCATGTGGATATTAGGCCTGTCGTCCAATATCATGAGCCTTGGCGGCATTGCCATTGCTATAGGCGCAATGGTTGACGCGGCCATAGTGATGATCGAGAACGCGCACAAGCATCTTGAACGCGCGCCGCCGGGGAAGCCACGGACAGAGATTATTATCGATGCTGCCGTCGAGGTTGGCCCCGCGCTGTTTTTTAGTCTCCTCATTATAACTGTCTCGTTCTTGCCGATCTTCGCGCTGGAGGCCCAGGAAGGCCGTTTGTTCAAGCCGCTCGCCTATACCAAGACCTTCGCCATGGCCGCGGCTGCGCTCCTCTCGGTCTTGGTGGTGCCGGCGCTCATGGTGATCTTCGTGCGCGGCCGCATCATGCCTGAGCATCGAAATCCAGTGAATCGCTTCCTCATCTGGATTTATCGCCCAGTCATCGAGCTCGCATTGCGATTCAAGACTGTCACCATCTTAGTGGCGTTGGTGGTGCTCGCCGGAAGCCTCTGGCCCGCGTCGAAGCTCGGAAGCGAGTTCATGCCCAATCTCAACGAAGGCACTTTGCTCTACATGCCAACGACCTTGCCGGGTATTTCCGTGACCGAAGCGGGTCAACTGCTACAGACGCAGAACAAAATCATCAAGACGTTTTCTGAAGTGGAGTCCGTGTGGGGTAAAGCTGGACGCGCTTCCACCGCGACCGATCCCGCGCCTATGGAGATGATCGAGACGGTAATCAACTTAAAACCCGAGAGTGAATGGCGCGCCGGAATGACGATCGATACCCTCATTGCCGAGATGGACAAATCGCTCCAGTTTCCGGGGGTGTCCAACGCCTGGACCATGCCGATCAAGGCTCGCATCGACATGCTGTCGACCGGCATCCGCACGCCGGTCGGCGTCAAGGTGTTCGGCACAGACCTGGGTGAAATGGAGCGGCTCGCGCGCAAGATCGAGGCCGCCATTCGCACGGTACCAGGAACCACGAGCGCCTACGCCGAGCGGGCGATTGGCGGCTACTACGTCAATATCGACCCGGACCGGACCCAGCTCGCCCGATACGGTCTTATGGTCGGCGACGTGCAGAATGTTATAGCGACGGCGCTCGGGGCACAGCCGGTGACCACGACGGTCGAAGGGCGGGAGCGGTACGACGTGGCTATCCGCTATCCCCGCGAGTATCGGAACGATCCTCAAGCAATCGCCAAGGACGTTCTGGTCCCCACCCCGGACGGTGGCACGGTCCCGCTCGGCGAGGTTGCCACGGTGAGCCTAGGCCAGGGGCCGTCCATGATCCGCACAGAGGATGCCCAGTTAGCCCTCTACATTTTCGTCGATTTCCGCGACCGTGACATCGGCAGCTTCGTCGCCGATGCGCAAAAGGCTGTAGCAAGCCAAATCGACTTTCCAACGGGCTACTATGTCACTTGGAGTGGTCAGTTCGAGTATCTGCAGCGTGCCAAGCAGCGGCTTCAGGTGGTGGTGCCGATTACGGTCTTGATCATCTTTTTCCTGCTCTACCTTAATTTTCGCCGAATTACTGAAACGCTGATTGTCATGCTGTCGGTGCCTTTCGCGCTGATCGGCGGCTTTTGGCTGATGTGGTGGCTCGGCTTCAATCTCTCCGTAGCCGTGGTCGTGGGATTCATTGCCCTGGCCGGCGTCGCCGCCGAAACCGGTGTCATCATGTTAATCTATCTCGATGGAGCACTGAGAGAGTTGAAGGAGCAGCGCGAACGCGAGGGTCAGCAGTTTACCCGCGAGGATCTGTACGATGCAATCATGACCGGCGCCGTGGAGCGTGTTCGACCCAAGATGATGACGGTCACAGCAATCATGGCCGGGCTGTTACCGATCATGTGGAGTCATGGAGCAGGTGCCGAGGTGATGCAACGTATCGCTGTCCCCATGATAGGCGGCATGGTGTCGTCGACGGTCTTGACGCTTGTCGTTATTCCCGTGGTGTACGCATTGGTTAAAACCATGGCAATGCGGAAAGGTCGGGTTCATCCGGGTACTGCTCTACCTCAAGGCCGATGAACATCGTCATCCTCGTCTAGAAAGCACTGGGAACAGACCTAACGCGCCAGGAAAGGACCTTCGGAATGATGGACATGATGAACAACGGAATGATGTGGGGAATGGGAATTTGGTGGCTCGTCATCGCCGCAATTGCGGTGCTCGTCATCGCGGCGCTGATCAAGTATCTGTTCTTCCGCTGACGCACCTGCTAACTCAAGGGCAGGTTGAGGTCTCGGGAGCGGCCGGCTTTTTGGCGGTCAAACGCTGCCGCCAGAAACACGAAGTCGGTTGCACTATGATACTCCACCGACCAGCAGATTCAGAGCGTGCTACTGCTGTTCTGTTCGCTTCGGATGGTCGAGATTGGAGATGGCAAGAGCGACCCGGGATCAGAAGGCAATCTCCGATCCCGGGCTGCCGATTACCTAGCCTGCTTTTTCCGATTGAGTTTCGCTCTCCCCGCTAGGGTTATCTGACTTTTCGTTATTCATCATACCTTCCATCATCTTATTGCACTGCGTCATCATCTGCTTCATCTCTTTCATCATGCCCATCATTTCGGTCATGTCATTTTTCATGCCCATTCCATGCATGCCTGACTGGCTAGCATCGGTCTGCTCATCTGGTCCCTGAGCAAGGACCGCGGCTGAACCCAAAAGGCTGAGCATGAAGACGGAAGCCGTGACTGTTTTTGCAACTCTACGCATTGAAGTTTCTCCTGTGTTGGATTTGATATCGCCTGATCACTGAACGGCGTAAACCGTGGGCTCGCTGTACTTGCTCACGGCATAAACGTTGATCGGTCCCTCCTTAGGGCCGTCCATGCCTGGTACGCCTGCAGGCATTCCAGGTATGGCAACGCCGATGAGTGGTTGATGTTCCTTGAGCAGCTTCTGCACGATCTCAGCCGAGACATGGCCGACAACCGCGTAATCGTCGATAAAGGTGATGTGACAGCCAAGAAGCTTCTCCGGGATACCAGCATCGAGGGTCGTGGCTTCAAGGTCTGGCGTCTCCTTGACGTCGACCTCGAAGCCATTTTGGCGCAAATATTCCGCGTATTCCTCGCAGCAGCTGCAATGCGGATTTTTGTAAAGCGTTGCATTGGCGGCCTCAGCCGGACTGGAAAGAGGCAACGCCAAGAGGGCAACGAGGGCCAGCGCCCTGGTGGGATTTTTCATCATATTTCTCCACGCAATTTGCGATTTTGAATCGACGGATCTCGCCGATCGAAGCAGTCTCAACGGTTTGGGAACACCCGGAGACTGAACGCACGAAGCCATGAGGTGCCGCAACAGGCGACGCCTCAAGGCCTAAGTGATGTCGATTGGTCGAGGAGGGGAGGGGTCGGGCGCGGAGATGATACCGTCAGCCAGCAACGGTGTTCTTGGCGAGAATGCAGACCTCTCCCCAAAAAAAGACTGAGGCTGAAGAATAGCCAGAGCCGGAACACAAGCTGCACATGCCGCCATACACGCCTTCACACCAACAGCATCGGAAGCACCGACGCAGCAGTCACATTGACCCTGTGCGGAGAGAGACATGATCGCGGCCGAAGGCATATTGGCATGGGTAGCAGAGAACCCACCACTAAGCGCTATAACGGCGCTTAGAATGAACACGAGGCATTTTCGCTGCGACCAGTGTTTCATGGCTCAACAGGATTGCATTGAAGCTGCCCGCACACAAGGGAGATTCGCCAAGACTATCATCGATCCGGTGGCTTTGACATTCGCAGTGTCATATTGACGGGCACATCTGATCAGTCCCTACGTCAGATCTCTAGATTTGGCCATGGTCTGTTGCCAGCGCACAAAGACAAATCCAAGAGGCGGTATGATGGCCCATTGCAAGAGGGGAGAGAGGCCAATTTCGACGCCTGCCAGCGGGACGATAGGCATTAGATCGGAATAAGCCCAGTTTCGTTCCACCGAAGTATTAAGCCACTCGCTGAAGGCCGTGTAGGCCACGCCCAGACCAGTGGCGCCGGCTGCAACCCGCCAGAAATGACCAGAAGGCCAGTTTCTACCTAAGGCCATGTGGGCAAAGCCGAGGGTGAGGGCTGCGATAAGGAGATCACCGGCAGTGCAGTGGAGCACAGCGAAAGCGATCTCCCTTTTGCCTCCGGATTCCCAAATCGTATAGAGCGGTAGCTGGAGGACTTCCCATATGAAGTTGGCAAGGAGGATCACGCTCAAATAGAGTCCGTAGGTTCGCCACGTCTCCCACGAGGCAGCGGAAACCACCCCTTGTCGTTCAGAAGACATAACGGTCCCAGGCACCATAATGCTCTGTGCTGCGCTGTCCGCGCGGGAGACTAAGGCCGATAGCAACCAAGCCCACGACGACATCGTTGAGAACAACCACTGTGTCGGCGCCGCTTAGAAGCCAGGGCGCTGCTATTAGCCACGCACCGAGAAACAGGTTGATAAGGCGCAACGGTCGCGCAACCTCGGCCATAGCGCAAACGGAAACCGTTATGAGAAGCGCACCAATAAGATGATCGTTGTCAGCGATGGCTCCTTCCGTGCCAAAAATCAGGCGGGAGAACATGAGCCAGACGCCGAGTGCGCAAATTGCAGCGAGCGTCCATGGTACCGTGACCCCCCGGACCGCAGCCGCAACCTGCCTCTTAATAGGTTCGGAGAAGTTCGCTTCATCGGGGCTTGTTGCTGCTGATGGATCTGCTCCCCCTTGGAAAAAGGTACGCCAAAATGGACGGCCTTCCCTGATGCTGCGCAACATGTACTGACCCATGGCCACGACCTCATCGAGAGTAAGCGGGATCAGGATCAGCATTGCTGCCGCCGCAATCAGGCATAGCGTGCAATATGTTCCAATCATGATAGGCTGAATAATGATGAAAAAGATTGAGACGCCTCCGAGAGGCACGACGAGAATGAAAAAGAAGGCGACCATCCAGGGCATCGTGCGCCACCGGCTTGCTGTTCCCATGGCTCCCATAAGCACCTCGAGCATGTAGCTCGTAGCGCCAAGGCCAGCGTCGGCGATCGGCCAGGCCCTCGAGACGTCCGAGGTTATGATGAATTCGCTGCCATTCTTATTGTCGGCGCCCGAAAAAAACGGCTCCCAAATGGCGCTAATTTGTCCGAACTGATAGGCAGCGAGATAGCGAGCGATGAGCAGGCCGATAAACGCCAGAGCAATAATTGGAAGTCGCTGAAGCCAACTCGAAGGGGAGTAAGTCCATCCCGGAGGGACTGTACTTTCATCCATCATACCTTCGTGGCTCATGCCGGGCATCATCGGTACAAGCACGGAGAAGGTGATTGCCAGGGCGCCGACAAACATATCGTTCGCGTAGGCGGCGGCGCTCGGAGTCCAAAAGACAAGTGGCGCGAAAAGAAGCCAAAGACCTATAAAGGCTGTGCCCCATTGAATCCACGCGAAGCGCGACGACACCGCGAGAGCCCCAAAGACCATCAACAATATGCCGGAGACGATGTCACTCCAGCCGGTTAGCGCGTTCCGCAGTGCCGGATCCCAGAGGCCACGTTCCGCGGAGATATCCCGCAGCGTGGTCGCCGCTGCGGGATCGAAAAGCGCAAATTGTAGAGGACTGGTGAGAAGCCAGGCACCCAGTGCAATCACAAAGAATTGCGTCCACACCGTTCCATAATGCATTGCGTCCATATCGGTCCGATGCGCGGGCATCATTTGGTCGTGTTCGGACCGAAGGCGTTCGGCTTGCTTCCGCGCCTTGGCGCCAAGACCGGCGACTTTTGAAACGTTCAGTTTATTCGTCCGATACCAGGCCACGGGATCGGCTTTGAGCGCGGCGATCATCTTTGGTAGAATTGCGCGAAGCGAACGCTTCGGTTCCCAACCAAGCAGGTTACGTGCTCGGCTAATGTCGACGGCATAGTGATCGTCGGCAATATCCACCATCCACGGCCGGATGAAAGGATCTGTCCCGAGCAAATCCGTCTCTACCCATGTTCCCGCCTTAGCGAGGGGCTTGGGGACCTCCCAGGTCTCCCATTCCGCCCCATGGATTAGCCGGCCGATTTCCGATTGCAACTCGCCGTAGCCCATGACATCGGGCTCGCCCAGCAATAGCGGAAGTTCAGGAGGGAGATCGCCACGCTTATGAATGAGCAGAGCTATGGCCTCAACAAGATCGTCCACATGGAGAAACGATTGGCCGGTGCGGAGGTCACCGGGATAGATATGTCCCTTAGGATCTTCCTCATAGATCCGCGCAATCTGGTGAGCTAGAAATGGGTTGTGGCAAAGGTCATCGTAGACGCCCGCGGGTCGCAAATAGACGACAGGAATGTTTCCACGGTGGAGATGGACCAAACGCTCCGCTGCGATCTTAGAGGCGCGATAAGGCAGACTCGCCTCTAGCGGTCGGTCTTCGTCGATAACCTCTCCGGGAATGGTCGCTTTGTGCGCGAGCATGGAACTAGCGAAAACAAACTGATCCACCTCGAAGGACTGGAGTTCACGCAGCAACCGTTCGGTTCCGCGTACTGTCACTTCCTCGTATTTCAGATTAGGCTCGCCCGTCAGGTCGAAGTAAGAAGCGAGATGAATGACAGAGGTGACGGAGGTGTTGTGCTGCCTGTGCAGCTTCTCCAGCGCCTGGTGCACGCTTTCATCACTAGCAAGATCGATTGACTTAAAGATGACGTTATTCTGCAAATGCTCCAGTGGATTGCGATCGAGTCCGATGATGCTGTGGGAATCGATGAGCCTGGCCACCAGGGCTTCGCCGACAAAGCCGCCACTGCCGGTTATGATGATGGTGTCGAGATTTTCCATGAAAACAGTGGGATTACCGCGATTCAACTAAAGAGGACTTTGATAGTTCCAGTGCTCACCCACGCTCTGAGTAGAATCCATCTCAGAGCGCTGGCACGGTGCAGCGCCGAATAGTTAGGCTAGGCGCCTGGTTCCCAATTCAGTTGGGCCTGACAAGTCGCGGCGCGGTCCGGCGCTTCTATCCTATCTGCTGCGGGCAAGCGCGGCGATGCCCTTTCTTGTCGGGCTGACGTCGAGGCCGCACGTGTCGAAAGATGGTGTCGAGATTTTCCATGATCACAGTGGGATTACGCGATTCAACTAAAGAGGACTTTGATCAGTCACACACGAGCGACCGAGCAGGAACTAGCCGAACGACCATGCGACATTGAGGTCTCTAATCGCTGGTCAAGGTCGGGGTTGGATAGATCTCTGGCTGAATCTTATCGCAAGCGAAGACAACACGCTTGGTGTCAGCAAAATGGACAAAGGGCGTACGCGGATGCCCCCATACCTAGAAGCAGAAGGCCGGCTAGCATCGCTTTGGCGAACATAGAACCACTCCCTTGATATCGTTGATGAGCGAAGGTGACCTGTTTACAGTCTATAGCCACTATAGGCTCAAGCCCCGGAAAAGCTCATGTTGATCGGTAAGCTAGCTGCAAGCACGGGGGTCACCATCCAGGCGATCAGATATTATGAACGGCTGGGGCTCTTGCCCACGGCGCCTAGGACTAAGGCTGGATACCGTGTGTATGACCACAATCACGTGCGATGTCTCACCTTTATCCGCAGGAGCCGTGAGCTTGGCTTTTCTCTCGATTGCGTGCGTAGCCTGTTGGGATTGTGGGAGAGCAATTGCGACTGCGCGGCAAAGGAACTTAGTCTTCGTCAATTAGTGATTGTGCGAGGCAAGATTGCCGATTTGAAGAAGCTGGAGAAGGCTCTCAAAACGATGACGGATGCTTGCAATCCGGGGGCCCAGGCTTCTTGCCCCATCTTCGCTACGCTGTCGGACCCGGTCTGAAGATGCATTAGATATCTTGAGGTTCGATAGCCTTGGTCCTCGCGAAGCTTCTGAAGGGGCGATCGGTACTCGCGAGACTGCTCGGTCGGACTCCTAGTTTTTTCGCCTTAGTCACATCCAAAACTGGGTAGGACGAGGGATTCATTGGTATGTCGTTGGCCGGTTTTTCGTAGCCATGCGACATGGGCGTTCAATTCAATGTCTCCGCGCTGAAGTCGGGGGGTTCCGGCCCGCGGGAACCGCGGTAGACTTTCCACATGAAACATACCCCAGCCGAAGTTCCTTTTGCCACCGACCCCGTCTGTGGCATGAAGGTCGATCCCAATGTGGGCAAACCCAGCCGCGACTACCAGGGTCACACCTATCATTTCTGCTC
>MRWG01000262.1_pt1 | contig 82911 bp, 71 predicted proteins | sample 1013341 | NCBI WGS metagenome assembly MRWG01 (sample SAMN06117577, study PRJNA244670) | biofilm metagenome | biome: Water; feature: Cathode Biofilm; material: Biofilm; isolation source: microbial consortium enriched at the cathode of a solar microbial fuel cell | place: USA: District of Columbia ...
GTACTGCGCGCGCCCGCCGATTTTGTTCGCCGACGAACCAACCGGCAATCTCGATGCACGCACGGCAGCCAAGGTCGCGGATCTGCTGTTTGCGCTCAACGCCCGCTTTGCCACCACGCTCATCCTTGTCACCCACGACGAAAGTCTGGCACGACGATGCGGACGGATCATACGACTCGCCGACGGCCGTATGAGTTCCACTTAGCGTATGGCCCGGCTTACTCCCGCCCGCATATTCTTCGCGCTGTTGCGGCCGACCCTGCGCGCGTTCCGGCGCGACATCGGCGACCGGCATTTCCTCGTGATCGGTGCCGCCGTCGTGATCGCCGTCGCGAGTGTCACCGCGGTCGATATGTTCACCGACCGCGTTCGCAGCGCCCTCGCGCGTCAGTCCAGCGCCCTGCTGGCCGCGGATCTCGCGCTCATCGGAAACGACCCGCTGCCGCAGACCTACGCCCGGGGGGCTCGCGCCGCCGGTCTCGAGACGACAACGATCGTGTCGATGCGCAGCGTAGTGACCGCGGGCAGCGCCCTGCAACTCGTCGAACTGAAAGCCGTTGCCGACGGCTACCCCCTGCGGGGTGAGGTACTCGTGGCCGACGAGGTGTTCGCCGAAGCCCGACCCGCTGCCGCGATTCCCGCGCCCGGCACGGTGTGGGTGGAAAGTCGCCTGTTGTCGCTCGTAGCAATTGACGTTGGCGATACCGTGACCGTCGGTGCACGGACGCTCGAGGTCGCGGCGATACTCGTGCTCGAACCGGACCGCGGCGGCGATCTGTTCAACATCGCCCCGCGCGTCATGATGAACGCGGCCGATCTCGACAGCACCGCCCTGATCGCGCCGGGCAGTCGGGTGCGCTACGGCCTGCTCGTTGCAGGAGTGCAAACCGCCGTCGAACGTTTTCAGGAGTCGCTCGAACTGCAGCCCGGCGAGCGATTGCTGTCGCCAAAAACGGCACGGCCGGAAATCCGCTCGGCCCTGCAGCGCGCGGAGCAATACCTCGGGCTCGCGACATTGACGACGATCATGCTCGCCGGGGTCGCGATCGCGCTCGCAGCGCGCAGCTTTGCCGCGCAGCATAAGGATACGGTTGCCTTACTGCGTACGCTCGGGGCGTCGCGGCGTTACGTCCTCGCACATTTCACGCTGGAAATTCTGCTGCTCGGCGTATTGACCGCTGCCGTCGGTGCCGGCATCGGAACCGCGGCACAGGAATTCATCGCGCGCTCCATGGCCGGCTGGCTGCAGACGGATTTGCCACCGCCGGCGCCGGGCACGGCGCTGCGCGCGGCGGCGACTGCGCTCGTCGCGCTGACCGGCTTCGCCCTGCCGCCTCTGCTGAATTTACGCAACGTACCGCCGGTGCGTGTTCTGCGTAGTGACGCCGACGCGACTGCGATCAGTAAATTGAGCGTCGTTGCCTACGCGATCGCCGCCGGCATCTTCGTCGCTCCGTGGGGAAAAGGTGATCCGGCGATAACGGGTTGGGCCCTGATCGGGATGGGGGTCGGCCTCGGCGCGCTAATCGTGACCGCGTTAGTGCTGATCAGGGTCGTTGCAGGCCTGCGCGCCCGCAGCGGCCTTATCTGGCGTTTCGGCGTCGCCAATCTTGCCCGGCGCGGGATCCTGACCATCGTGCAGATCGCCGCGCTCGGTCTCAGCCTGCTCGCCCTGCTCGTGCTCGGCATCATTCGCAATGATTTGCTGGACAGTTGGGTAACGAGCCTGCCGCCCGACGCACCAAACCAGTTTTTGATCAATATCCAGCCGGCTGACGTGGCCGGACTGCAAACTTTCTTCCGCGAGCGGCAACTGCCCGCGCCGGCATTTTTCCCGATGATCCGCGGGCGTCTCACGCAGATGAACGGGACGCCGCTCGGGCCGGACGACTATTCCGATCCCCGCGCGCGACGGCTCGCGGAGCGGGAGTTCAATTTGTCCTTCGCCGACGAATTGAAACCCTACAACACGCTCGTCGCCGGTCGCTGGTGGACGGACACGCCGGACGCTGCCGAGTTCTCCGTCGAACAGGACATCGCGAATACGCTTGGCATCGCGCTCGGGGATACGCTGACCTACCAGGTTGCCGAGCGGGAAGTCAGCGGTACGGTGACGAATCTGCGCGCCGTGCAATGGGATTCGATGCGGGTGAATTTCTTCGTCGAGGCCCCGCCCGCACTGCTTGCCGACTACCCGGCGACGTATATTACGAGCTTCCGCCTCGACGCCGACAACTACGCGGTGCTGAAAGACCTCGTCGCGGCCTACCCGAGTGTCACGGTTATCGATGTCGCGGCGCTCGTCGATCACGTGCGCTCGATCATGGACCGATCCGCCGCGACGATTGAATTCGTGTTCGCGTTCACGCTGCTCGCCGGTATGCTCGTGCTCATCGCTGCGGTGCAGGCGACGCAGGAAGAACGCGTGTTCGAAAGCGCCCTGCTGAAAACCTTCGGCGCGAGTCGCGCGCTCACCCTGTACATCATGGGCGCGGAATTCTGCGCCATCGGGGCAATCGCGGGCGGGGTTGCCGGCATTATCGCGCTGTTTTCCTCATGGCTCGTGGCCACCCGTGTGCTCGAACTCGACTACAGTCCCGATCCGTCCGTGATCCTCGTTGGTGTGGTCGCGGGGGTCGTCAGCGTCAGCCTCGTCGGTTCGCTCGCCGTCGCGAATGCCCTGCGCCGGCCCGTCGCCGATGTACTGCGTTACGGCGGGTGAGCTGGCGAACGGTGCGATCAATCGAGACGCTCGTCGTCCTCGGCCCGCCAGGGTGGTGCGACGATCGCGGCGAATTTAAGGGTCCCTTCCCCGGTGTTCTCGATCCACTGTTCGTCCCCGGCGGGAATGAAAACGACATCGCCGCGCGCGACCGGCGCGCATTCACCGGCGACCCAGGCCGTACCCGTGCCTTCCAGGATGTAATAGGCTTCGATCTGTTGCAGACGGTGACTATACGTACGGCCGCCTGCGGCGACCTCGGCCACCGCGAGCGAGAAACCGGCGGCAATATCGTCATTTTTCGGATGCAGTAATTCGCGAATACGGCAGCCGTCGTTAGCGGTAAACTGCGCGCACGCGTGTTCCCGTTTGATCAGCATCGTTGCTGCCCCTCCGTGCGGTGTGTTGCTGGCGGTGCACGATCCCGCTGTACTGACGCCGCGAGCAGATACGCGTTCAATTGATTTCAGGCGGCTTCAATACGTTCCGCGGCCGCGTATCATATACATGCTTGCAGTCATCGCGGCGAAATTCCATGGGTCCGGTAGTCGAACAATGTCACGCTTCATAGGTACGCAGGATTTCGTCCACGGAAGACCCACGAAAATCGGTATTCTGCTGTGTAATCTCGGCACGCCGGACGAACCAACGGCAAGCGCGGTGCGCCGCTATCTCGCCGAGTTTCTGTCCGATCGCCGGGTCGTCGAAATTCCGCCGTTCGTGTGGCAGGTGATCCTGCACGGGATCATACTGCGGGTGCGACCACGCCGCTCCGCACATGCGTACGCCAAGGTATGGCGCGACGACGGCTCACCCTTACTTGCAATCACCCGGCAGCAGGCAGCGGCGATTCGCGAAGAGTTCGACGAACAACTGCCGGGACGAATCGCACTTGCCGTCGGTATGCGCTACGGCAACCCGTCGATAGGCGCCGCGCTGCAGGAATTGCGCGCGGCGAACGTACGCAAGATCCTCGTCGTACCGCTGTATCCGCAGTACGCGGCCGCGACAACGGCCTCCGTGTTCGATGCGGTCACCGCGGAACTGCGCCGTTGGCGCTGGGTGCCGGCCCTGCGGCTTATCGACGAATACCATCAGGATCCGGGATACATCCACGCGCTCGCGGACTCGCTCGATGAGCACTGGAATGAACACGGCCGCGCCGAGCATTTGCTCATGTCGTTTCACGGCACACCGAAACGCTCGCTGCTCGCGGGCGACCCCTATCACTGCCAGGTACATGCAACGGCACGTTTGCTGGCCGAACACCGCACACTGGCGCCGGACGAGTACACGGTGTGTTTCCAGTCACGCTTCGGTCGCGCCGAATGGCTGCAGCCGTATACGGAACAAACCCTGAAAACACTCGCCGACCGCGGGGTCAGGACCGTAGACGTTATCTGCCCGGGATTCGCCGCGGACTGCCTGGAAACGCTCGAAGAAATTGCCCTGCAGTACGCGGAGGTGTTTCGCGCCGCCGGTGGCGAATCCTTGCGCTATGTGCCGGCCCTGAACGATCGGACGGCCCATATCGAAGCCCTCGTCCGCCTGATCAGGCGCAACCTCGCGGGTTGGGACCAGGCCGACACCGGCTGGGATCCCGCGCGCGACGAAGAGCTGCGGCGCGCGGCCGCGGCGCGTGCCGAAGCGATGATGCAGGCGCCCGACTAAGCCGCGCTCAGTCACTCCCGTAGAGGGTCAGGAGCAAACGTCGCCGGTGCGGCGAGTGACGATGTTCCCATACGTAGATGCCCTGCCACGTGCCGAGCGCGAGCCGGCCGGCGCTGATCGGTAACGTCAGCGTACTCGTCGTGAGAACCGCGCGTATATGTGCCGGCATGTCATCCGGGCCTTCCGCGGTGTGGCTGAATCGCGGATCACCATCCGGTACGAGCGCCGCAAAAAACACCTCGAGATCCCGCTGCACGGCGGGGTCCGCATTTTCGTTCAGAAACAACGAAGCGCTCGTGTGCTGAATGAACACGTTACACAAACCCGCCGTGAGCCCGGCGTCGGCGACACAACGCCGCACCTCGTCCGTCACTTCGACCATCCCGCGACCACTCGTCGGGATCTCAAGCACGTGTTGCGATACCACGGTTCAGGAGTCTGCCGTCACGTGCGTCATGACTTCGTCGAGAGGTTTGCGGTTCTGGATCGGAACGGTTGCCGGGTAACCGTACCAGAACATCCCGACGATGCTTTCGCGCCGGGGGTCGATGCCGACGATGTCGAAGAACCGCGGATCGCGGGTCACCGCGCCGGTCGTCCATTTCATTCCAACCCCCTGCTCCCACAGGTACAGGGACATACTGTGGACGGCGCAGCAACAGGCGGCGTAGTCTTCCCGCGCGCGCAATTCGTCGTCACTCGCCGTGCACGTGACGACGAGCCAGCCCGGCATTTCGAGCCACTTTCGCTGTTTAATCCCGGCCACCTTGTCGCCCTTGCCCGCACGCACGAGTTCCGTATTCAGTTCGACGATGCGTTCGGCGCTCGCGCGATCGAGCAGGTAGAAGTGCCACGGTTCCGTGCGCCGGTGGTTCGGCGCCCAGCGGGCGAGGTCGATCGCGCGGCTGAGCAGCTCAACCGGCGGAACCTCAGCGGTGAAATCGTGTACTGTGCGGCGCTCACGGAGCACCCGGCTGATCCCGTCAATGGCAGGTGTCCCGGTTGTTTTCGTCATCTGGAAGCGATCTCGATATGGTTCAAACAACGGGCAAAACAGGTATTCCCCGACCCGGCTGCCCGGTCGGACGATGCCCTGCGACAGATTATAGCGGCTTGCCTGCCGTCGGTTGCCAGCGGCAAACACGGCAGACAGAATGGTCTTAAAATGAATTTCACTAAAGTACTCTGTTTCACCCTGCTGTTGCCGTGCCTGTCCGCCGGCGCGGAAGATCCGAACGCGACCCACCGCAAGCAATTCGCCGAGGCTTATGCCGCGCTGACGAGCGGCCAGCGGACGAAGGCCGCGCAACTCATCCGCGGGCTCGAGAATTACCCGCTTTACAGTTACTACCGCTACTACGATCTGCAGCGAAACCTCCATCGGGCGGCCGAAGACGACGTACGCGAGTTTCTCACCGCTTACGACGGCTCGCTGCTGGCCTCACGGTTACGGCGGGACTGGTTGAAACAACTCGGCAAGGGCGGACGCTGGCGCGCTTACCTCGATGCTTATCGCCCGCAGACAGATCCCGTCCTGCAGTGTTGGCAGATCACGGCGCGCATAGAGACCGGCGCGCTCGAAGGCGTGATCACGGATGCGACCCGCCTGTGGCTCGTCGGCAAATCACAACCCGAGCAGTGCGACCGGGCTTTCGCCTTTCTCGCCAGCGAAGGCGCGATAACGGACGAGGTGCGTTATGCGCGCATTCGTCTGGCGCTGGCGAACAACCAGGCCCGTCTGGCGAACTACCTCGCCCGCTCGCTCGTCGATCCGCGCCTCATCGCGACCGCGGCGGCGTGGCTCGAGGCGCACGCGAACCCGGAGGCAGGACTTGCGCACCGGGCCCTGGCCGACGATACGCCGCTCACGCGCGAAGTTGTGATCCACGCAATCTCGCGTATTGCACGGATGAACGTGGACCGCGCTTCGAGCGCGTGGGACCGGCTCGCGGACAAGTACGCATTCTCCGTTGCCGAGCGCGGGAAAGTGCGCGCGATTATCGGCGTTGCCGCCGCGCGGGCCGAACACCCCGACCAGATCGCCCTGCTCGCGGCCGTGCCGCGCGATGCGGTCGACGATACGGTCGAGAAATACCGCATTCGTGAAGGTATCCGGTTGCGCGCATGGACGGAACTCGCGCAATGGACGCTCACCGACCCGGTCGGCGACACTAACCTGCTGCGCTGGCGCTACTGGCATGCGCGCGCGCTCCAGGAGCTCGGAAAAGTGGACGCAGCGAATGCGCGCTTCAAGGATCTCGCGCAACAACGCGACTACTACGGATTCATGAGCGCCGATCAGCTGGGCGTCGAATACCGTATGAATCATCACCCGATCGCGCCGTCCGCGGCGGAAACCACGGCGATCACGGCTCGCCCGGGAATTGTTCGCGCGCGCGAACTGTTCCTCATCGATCTCCCGTTCAAGGCGCGGCTCGAGTGGACGTTCGAGGTGGACCACATGTCGCGCCGCGACCTCGAGGTCGCGGCCCACGTTGTGAATCAGTGGGGCTGGTATGACCGCGCGATCCTCGCGCTCGGGAAAGCGGCCTCCTACGACGACCTCGAGGTGCGGTTTCCACTGGAGCACGAGGGGCTGGTGCGCTCGTACGCGGCGAAACGCCACGTCGCACCGGCGGTGCTGTACGCGATTATCCGCACCGAAAGCGCATTCATGCACGACGCCCGCTCACCCGCCGGCGCGCTTGGCCTGATGCAGGTCATGCCGGCTACCGGACGGGAAACGGCGCGCCGGATCGGCGCCGCGCTGCCGAGCGCGCGCGCGCTGCTCGACCCGACGAAGAACGTCATGATAGGCAGCGCCTACCTGAAACAGGTGCTGGATCGGTTCGATGGCAGCTTTTCAATGGCGGCGGCGGCCTATAACGCCGGCCCGCATCGGGTGCGCTCGTGGCTGCCGGAGTCCGGGTGCGTGCCTGCCGACATCTGGGTCGATACAATACCGTTCACCGAGACACGGCGATACGTCCGCCGCGCCTCTTTTTACGCAACGGTGTACCAATGGCGCCTCAATGAGCCTGTTGAACGCATCAGCAGTCGACTAACCGCCGTCGATGCCCAGGGCATGACGCAACAGTGTTGAAATTATGCATATCCAAACGATAGGAATATTCGGCGGAACCGGATTCGTCGGCAGCTTTCTGGCAAATGAGCTCGTCGAACGCGGCTACGCGCTGAAACTGTTCACCCGCTCGCGCGAACGCGCGCGTGAGTTATGGCCGCTACCGAATACCCGGGTCGTGGAATTCAACATTTATGACGAAAACGCGGTAGCCGGGCAGCTCGCGGACTGCGATGCCGTGATCAATCTCGCCGGGATACTGAACGAGAAAGGCGATAACGGCGCCGGGTTCCGGCGGGTGCACACGGAACTGACCCGAACGATCATCAAGGCGTGCGGCGAGGCCGACATAAAACGCTATCTCCATATGAGCGCGCTGAATGCCGATCCTTTCGGGCCAAGCTACTACCTGCGCACGAAGGGGGAAGGTGAAAACGCGGCGATGGCGGCACACGACGACGGACTGCCGACCACGGTATTCCGTCCTTCCGTAATATTCGGACCGCACGACGACTTTTTTAACCGCTTCGCCAGGCTGCTGAAGCTGTCACCGTTCGTGTTTCCGCTCGCCTGCGCGAACGCCCGCTTCCAGCCCGTGTACGTCGGCGACGTGGCCGAGGCGTTCATTCGCTGCCTCACGGATCGCGCGACGTTCGGTCAACGTTATGACCTCGGCGGTCCCGAAGAGAAGACGCTGCTGGAAATCGTTCGCTATGTCGCGAAAGTCACCGATACCCATCGCCTCGTGATCCCGCTCGGCAGCAGGCTGTCGAAACTGCAGGCGAACCTGCTCGAATACGTTCCCGGCAAGCCATTCTCGCGCGACAATCTGCGTTCAACGACGGAAGACAGCGTTTGTCGCGGCGATAACGGCCTTGCGACGCTCGGCATCGTGCCAACGTCGATAGCTGAAATCGTGCCGACGTACCTCGGCGGCAAGTACGAGCGCATGCGCTACTACAACCTGCGTATGGCGGCGCGGCGTCAGCCCTAACGGACCGCCGGAGCATTGCGCGGCCATGGACATCTACGAGGTCGGCGGTTGCGTCCGCGATCGCCTGCTCGGCCGCGAGCAAACCGATCGCGACTGGGTCGTGGTCGGCGCGAGCGCGGAAGAAATGGAGCAGCTCGGCTACCGTCGGGTTGGCAAGGATTTTCCTGTCTATCTTCACCCCGAGACACACGAGGAATACGCGCTCGCGCGAACCGAGCGTAAAAGCGGACGGGGTTATTACGGTTTCAGCGTCGATGCATCCGCCACGATTACGCTGGAAGAGGACCTTTCCCGACGCGACCTGACGATCAATGCGATGGCGCTCGCGGCGGACGGTACGCTGATCGATCCGTATGGTGGTCGCGCCGATCTCGAATCGCGGATCCTGCGCCACGTGAGCCCGGCGTTTGTCGAAGATCCGTTGCGCGTTCTGCGCGTTGCCCGGTTTGCGGCGCGCTTCGATTTCACCGTCGCGGAGGAAACGAACGCGTTGATGCGCGAGATCGCGAACAGCGGGGAGCTGACGAGCCTCGCGCCGGAGCGGGTATGGTCGGAACTCGACCGCGCACTGAACGAACCCTACCCGGCGCGCTTTCTGCGTGCCTTGCGCGACTGCGGTGCACTCGCGCAGCTGTTTCCCGAACTTGACCGCCTTTTCGGGGTTCCGCAACCGCAGAAATATCATCCCGAGATCGATACCGGCGAACACATTTGCCTCGCCTTGCAGCGTGCGGCCGCCGTCGGCGCGAACCCGATCGTACGCTTTGCCGTGCTCGTCCACGACCTCGGCAAAGGCACGACGGACGCGGAACTGCTGCCATCCCACAAGGGCCATGAAGAACGCGGCGTCGCGCTCGTGGAGGATTTCTGCCGGCGGTTTCGCGTACCGAAAGCGCATCGCGGCGTCGCGCTCGCGGTAACCGCTTATCACCTGAAAGTACACCGTGCACGCGAACTGCGACCGACGACCCTGTTGCGCCTGCTCTACGAACTCGACGCGCTGAGACGACCGGAGCGGCTCGACGATATCCTCTGCGCGTGCGCGATCGATGCAACCGGCCGCGGCGGCGATTTCGCGCACGCCGCGTATCCGGCCGCGGATTACATCCGCCGGGCGCGCGACGTGATTGCGCGCGTGGAGACCTCTGATCTGCGGGAACGTGAAACAGACGGCGAGGCCTTACGGGCCGCGCTCGACGGCCGCAGGGTCGACGCGCTACGGGAATTCCGCCTGCACGACCACGCTGGCTGAGCCGGTTTTCAGGACGACTGGTAAGTGATCGCGTAGGCGTCGTCGATTTCGTCGGGTTGCCCGAGAAATATCTTGCCGTTGCCCTGCAGCGTGAATGTTTCGCGCTTCAGTTCGTGCTGTTGCTTGTCGTAATTCGAGAACACAACGGTTCCGTTCGTACTGTTGTCGGTGATCGTGCAACGCCCGCGACTGAACTGCGCACTCAAGTGTTGGCGTGATGCCAGTTCATGACGAACGATCAGGTCGTTTTCCGAACCGCGCCCGATGGAGATAACCGGCCGCTCCGCGTCGAGTGTTACGGACACGTTGTTCCAGGAGAACTTAACACGTGCGCAGCGTTGTGAATCGAGGGTCGGGATTTCGCCGTTATAGGCTGTCACGCCTTCGACATCCCAGATGATTTCGTGCACCGCAACGTGCTCGATCGAGATGAAATTCCACGTCTCGTCGTCGACGAACCGCGAGACCGCCTGGTAGATGCGGGGCAATACGTCGATCACCGCGGCAGTTCCAAGTGTCTGCTCCGGTTTCGCGTTCGTCGCCGCCCAGTGCGCGATTTTCGCGGTCTCGCTCAGCAAATCGTCGTCGTTGCCGGATACGGGCCCGTAATGCATTCCGATCCGCATCGGCAACTGGCGATCGTCGATACGACCGTGTTCCGGATCGGCCAGTCGTGCGTGGATTTCACATGCGGCAGCCGCTGCGTCCCCGGGATCGGGGAATATCGCCATCACTTCGTCGCCGAGTTCGGTGACGGTCCGGCCGCCGTGCGTCGCGATCAGTTCGTTCGCGATGTCGAGGCACTGCTTCACCATGCGTTGCGCCGACGCGTCGCCGAGTTCCTCATACAGGCGGGTACTGCCGACGACGTCAGCAAACATGATCACCTGATAACTGGGGTTCGAAGTCACGCTATGTCGGCAAGCAATACACGCATCAATACTGACCGGTTATCGGCACATCCGGGTGAAAGTATAAACAATTCGCCCGAATCCGCACGCAAGCCGTGAGTCGAACGCGCTGCCGGTGATCGTTTGTTGCGACGCGGCGCCCCGGGTTGCGCTTGTGTCGGCACACCGGTCGGCGCCCCGTGCGGGAATGCGGCGGTTAGTGTGCCTTGCCCCAGAGCTCTTCGAGACGTTGATCGCGTCCGCAATTGAAGCGGTAGAACTTGTAACGCAACGGGTTCTTTACGTAGTAGTCCTGATGGTAGTCCTCGGCCGGGTAGAACGTAGCGGCGGCAGTGATCTCCGTGACTATCGGTTCGGCGAACGGCTTCGTGCGCTCGAGGTCGGATCTCGATGCTTCGGCAAGCTTCTGCTGCGCGCCGTCGTGGTAAAAGATTGCCGTGCGATACTGATTCCCGCGGTCGCAAAACTGCCGATCCGGAGTCGTTGGATCAACATTCTTCCAGAATACCTCGAGCAGTTTCTCATAGCTGACTTTTGCCGGGTCGTAGTACACCTGGACTGCTTCGGCGTGACCCGTACCACCTGCCGAAACCTGTTTGTAGCTTGGCTTGTCGACGTCCCCGCCGATATAACCCGAAATGGTCGCGAGTACCCCGTCGAGCTTGTCGTACGGTGGTTCCATGCACCAGAAGCAGCCGCCGGCGAACGTCGCAACCGCGGTGCCCGACGGAAACTCCTGCATCGACGGAGTTTGCGCGGCCACAACGGCCGCCCCGAAAGTCGACGCCAACAATAACAGCGCCGCGGCGCCGGCCAGGAATAAATGCTTCATGTCGTTTCAGCCCGCTGTGTCACGTGAGGTGTGAGACCTCGATGCGAGGTCGAAGTTGCAGCGCTCAGACATACAGCCAGATCAGGACGCCACCCAGGAAAAAGCGGTACCAGACGAACGGCTGCATGCCAATCCGGTCGAGCAATCGCAGAAACAGTGCGATGCACGCAAAAGCGCTCACTGCAGCGCCAAGCGTAACCGCGCTCAGGCCAACCCAGTCCACCGCGATATCACTGCCGATCAAGTTGACGGTTTCGTAGCCGGCAGCGAGAAAGATAACCGGAATCGACAGGAGAAAAGAAAATCGCGCGGCCGACGTACGGGTAAACCCGACCGCAAGTGCCGCGCTCATCGTGATTCCGGAACGCGACGTGCCCGGAATCAGGGCCAGACATTGCGCGCAGCCGACGAGCGCAATGTCCGACCAGGTGAGCGATTCCGTTTCCCGCACGCGCGCGCCGTAGCGATCCGCGAACAGCAGCACAAAACCGAAGCCGATCGTCGTCGCCGCGATGATCAGGGGATGACGCAGGTTCGCGGCGATGAAATCGTGGGTCAGCAACCCGATCACGCTGACCGGTACCGTGCCCCACAAGACGGCCCAGGCGAGACGGCTCAGGGGTGTGGCGGCACCACCGCCGACGTTTCGCGCCCACGCGGCGGTCATGGCGATGAGGTCGACACGAAAATACGTGACCACCGCGATCAAGGTACCGAAATGCGCGGCAACATCGACGACGAGCCCGTGATCGGGCCAACCGGTGACATGCGGCAGCAGGATCAGGTGTCCGGAACTCGAGATCGGCAGGAATTCGGTTACGCCCTGCAAGATTGCAATGGCGACAAGTTGGGTCAGCAGCATCGGTTGGGTCAGTCAACGAATCCGGTTAGAGACGGTGGCGATCGTCGCGCAAGCCGAATCCTGCAATCGGTTGTGCGTAATCGCGGGCGAGCGCGATGAATTTGAAGCGTGAGCCCATTTCACCCGGCATCGTCAGCACTTTCGCTTCGAACGCGAGCCGCTGACGATACGCTTCCTCCGCCTCGAGCGACAGCGCCGCAAGTTCGTCGAGCAGCCCGGTGGCGAGCAGGAAACTTCCCTGTTCGGCGAACCCGGCAATATGGAATCCGCTGGCATCAGCCGCCTCGGCCACCTGGGTAAAATCGACCGATGCCGTCAAATCCTGAAGTCCGGGAAGGAAAAACGGATCGTCGTGGACTCGATGGCGGTAGTGGCATTGCAACGTACCGGCCTGACGGCTCGCATGATAGTACTCCGTTCGCGGGTAACCGTAATCAACGAGCAGTGCGGCCCCGCGGCGCAGGATCCGCGCGAGGTCGTTGATCCACGGTTCGATGCCCGTATTGATTTCCGAGACGTAAGCCTGTTCCCGGGCAATCATTTCCTCGCCGAGTCGCTCGCGGACGGCGCGCTCGAGTGCGGCATCCGCGGGCGCGCTCACCCATTCGAAAGCGCGGGCGCGGTTGCGCACGCGGCGCTCGGTGATCGCGCCCGCCGCGAGCGCGAATACGCGAACGGGAAATGCGTCGAGAATTTCATTCGCAATGACGAACCCGTCGAACGGCGTATCCGGGAGCGTATTTATCCACCTGACCCGCGCGAGCGCGTCGGGACAGCGTTGCGCGATTGTCGCATGCTGGCGTTCGCGCAGATCCGGACTTAATTCGATGATCGTATAGGTTTGCGGGAGGCAATCGGCGGCGGCGAGCGCAGTCAACACACTCGCCGCGAGCGCGCCGCTGCCGGCACCGAACTCGAGTACGTTACCGCCCGTTGCCTCGAGGATCTCGCGTCCCGCACGTGCAATGCAGGTGCCAAACATTGATGAAATTTCGGGCGCGGTGACGAAATCGCCGGCCGCGCCGAATTTAACCGCGCCGGCGAGGTAATAGCCGAGTCCGGGTTCGTACAGCGCCATGCGCATGTACTCGTCGAATCCGATCGAACCGCCGGCCTTCGCAATCGCCTGTGCAATCACATCGCTGAGCGCCGCCGAGACGGCGGCGGCATCGGGCGAAGGTGCGGGCAAAGCCGTGGCATCGAGCATGGGGTTCGCGGGTGTGGTCGTATCGACGAAAAATCGTGAGTGCTCTATTGTACTAGCGCATGGATAAAACTGCTTTGATAACCGGCGCCGCGCACCGCATCGGTGCCGATATCGCACGCCTGCTGCACACGCACGGCTTTCGCGTCGCGGTGCATTTTCATCGTAGCGCCGAACGGGCCGCCGGGCTCGCCGCCGAATTGAACGCGCTGCGTGCGGACTCAGCGTGTACCGTTGCCGGCGATCTGACCGAGCCGGACGTCGCGCCGAAGCTGATCGATTCGGTACTGCAGTCGTTCGGCCGCCTCGATCTGCTCGTAAACAACGCGTCGATTTACGAACCCTCGAACGTCGAAGTAGCGGACGTCGGCCGCTGGGATGCGCTGATGACGACGAATGTTCGCGCGCCGTACCTGCTCAGCACCGCGGCGATCGCCGCGTTGCGCGAGAGCGCCGGTTCGATCGTGAACCTGACGGATGTGTACGGCCTGCGACCACAACCCGGCCACGTTGCGTACTGTACGTCGAAATCGGCGCTGATTGGTCTGACGCTCGCGCTGGCACGCGACCTCGCGCCGGAAATTCGGGTCAACGGGGTTTCTCCCGGCCCCATCATCTGGGCGCAGGGTGACAAGCCGGCCTACCGCGAGGAAGTACTGCGCAAGACACCGCTGCAAAAACTCGGTGAGACCGGCGACATCGCGAGCGCCGTCGTGTATCTCGCCGAAGCGCCCTATGTGACGGGACAGATCCTGAACGTCGACGGCGGCCGTTCGATCTTCATTTGAGTGAGCGCGAAGCGCGGCGCGCAGAACAGGTGTGCGTAAATCCGGGACACTGTGGCTTCGGGACCGGAACCACTGTCCACACGCCATCCCTGCCCCTCGATTTGCGCGATTTGGCGCAAGTATTCAGTCGGCGTTCGCAGCGAAATCCAGCATTGGCGAACCGAGGTACCAGCGACGTGTTTCATCGTCGTACCACCACAATTGCTCGTCGCGCACGGAGTTCGTCACCCCGGTATCGATATTGTAGAACTCGACGTAGGCGGTGACGCGGGCATCGGTGCGGGTATCCGCGATGAGTTGGTCGGCAACCGTATAACTCGTCACCTTGAAGCGCGCCATATCTTCGAGGTCGGGCTTCGCGAGCGGCGTCTCACCGTGCGCGCGCAGATATTGTGCCGCCTGATCGAAATGTCCCCAGCGCATCAGTTTGCGATACGTATTCGTTGCGGCTTCGAGCTGATTCAGGGATTCACGCTTCTGGATATTCGCGACCGGATTGCAGGCCGGTAGCGTTGCCAGCGCCAGCAGTGCGGCGAGTAAGGTAAGGATTGCGGATTGCTTGGCCAAGATGCGCACGTTCGTCACGGGTTCGCCGCATAGTGACCGGAATCTCGCGCGGCATCAAGACAGCCTGCGGTCAGCCTGAACCCGGCGGCCATGGCACGCGAACGAGCCGCGGGGCGCGCGGCGCCAGCGCCTGCCACAGCGCCGCGTAACTTTGTCCGGCGATCGGATGCTGCATCGCCGGCGCGAGTTCCGCCAGTGGTCGCAGTACGAACGCGTGTTCGAGAATATCGCGCCGCGGCAGTTCGCATGCGTCCCCGGTGAGCACGAGGTCACCGACGACGAGCAGATCGAGGTCGAGCGCGCATGCGCTGCCCCCCCGCCGACGGCCGGCGCGGTGCTCGATCGCTTTCAGCGTGGCGACGATCTCCGCCGGGCTCTGATCGCTGTCGAACCCGGCAACGAGATTGAAATATTCCGCACCACCACCCTGCACGTTCGCGGACCGGTAGACCGGCGAGATCTGCACCGCACCGAAATCCTTCGCGAGCGCGTCCAGCGCCAGCGCGATGTGACGCTCACGCTCGTGGTTGCTGCCGATACCGACGAAAACCCGCGCCACGGCGGTTCAGGCGAGCGTGCCTCGCTCGATCAGCACGCCAACTTCCCGCGCACCGCGCAGCGCCCCGGATTTCGTGATCCGCACCCGGACCCAGGGGATACCGAGCGCACCGGTCAGTTCGCCGGCAATGCGTTCGGCCAGCGATTCGACGAGCGCGAAACTGCTCTCTTTACCGATTTCAATGAGGCGGTCGGCCACCGTCTTGTAGTCGATCGTGTCGTCGATCGAATCCGACGCCGCGGCTCGCGCGACGTCCGCGCCCATGTCGAGATCGACGATCAGTGTCTGCCGTATGTGGCGCTCCCAGTCCCAGACCCCGATGACCGTCTCCAGCCGCAGGCCGTGTAGGTAAACAATATCCATCGCTGCTATTTTCAGTAATCCCGCGTGAGCGCAGCGCGCGATATTACCAGACATCCCGCGCGATCGGACTTGAATGCGGACCTGCCACCGTGTCCAATACGCCGATGGCTGGCGCGATGCTCGTACTTGGATACCTGTGCGGTTCGATTTCTTCGGCTATCGTGATCTGCCGCCTGCTGGGTCATGCGGATCCGCGCACCGTCGGCTCGATGAATCCGGGAACGACGAACGTGCTGCGGCTCTACGGCAAGGCCGCCGCGATCATGACCCTGGCCGGTGATGTGGCGAAAGGCGTCGTGCCGGTCGTGGTGGCACACGCTCTCGATGCCGGCGATACGGCGATTGCGCTCGCCGGACTCGGAGCCTTTCTCGGTCACCTGTACCCGGTTTTCTTCGGTTTCGTCGGCGGCAAGGGCGTCGCCACCCTGATCGGCGTGCTGCTCGGCTTCAACCCGTGGTTCGGTATCGCGTTCATGGGTACGTGGGTCGCGGTCGCGGTGATCACGCGCTATTCGTCGCTGTCGGCGCTGACGGCGACGGCGTTGATCCCGTTCATCGCCGCCGGGCTCGAGGCCTCGGCCGCCGTCGTCACCGCGCTCGTCGTCATGGCTGCGTTCGTCTACTGGCGACACCGTTCGAACATCCGTAATCTCCGCGCTGGCCGGGAAGACAAGATCGGGGCCAAACGCAAACCGGTCGAATCCTGAATCCGCGTTCCGGGTACTGCAACGCGCGTGCTTCGCCCCGCCGTCACGTCACTCCCCTGGCGCGGTCCCGCGCGCCCCGTTTGCGGCCGCGGGGGACGTGGCGCTCCGATCCGGTAATTTCGCGCTTTTTTCGCCAGCGGCTCCTCAGCGAACGCTACCCGGCGCCGCGAGTTCATCGATTGGCCAACGTGGTCTGACCCCAAAGCCAAGCGCCTCGGCCGCACCACCGGCGAGACGGCACGCGCCGGCATACGCGATCATCGCCCCGTTGTCGGTGCAGAATTCAAACCGGGGGTAGTGCACCGAGACGTCGAGTTTGTCGGCCATCGCCGACAGGCCGGCGCGCAATTGCTTGTTCGCGCTGACCCCGCCTGATACGACGAGCGCTTTCAGCCCCGTTTGCTTCAGTGCGCGGGTGCACTTGATCACGAACGTGTCCACGACCGCATCGACGAAGGCGAGCGCGATATCGGCCGCGGCTGCCGGGTCTTCACGGTGCGCGTCGGCCGTGTTCAACGTGAACGTTTTCAGCCCGCTGAAGCTGAAATCGAGCCCGGGGCGGTTCGTCATCGGGCGCGGGAAGCGAAACCGGCCCGGGGTGCCGGTGGCGGCGAGTTTCTCGATCGCCGGCCCGCCCGGGTAGCCGAGCCCGAGCATCTTCGCGGTCTTGTCGAATGCTTCGCCGGCGGCATCGTCGACGGATTCGCCGAGGATTGTATAGTCACCGACGGCGCGGACGTCGACGAGCATCGTATGACCACCGGAGACGAGCAGCGCGAGAAACGGCATGGCCGGGGGATCGTCGTCGAGCAGCGGCGAGAGCAGATGGCCTTCCATGTGATGGACGGCGACGGCCGGTATGTCCAGGGCAAACGCGAGGCTGCGCGCGACGGAAGTGCCGACGAGTAACGCACCGACGAGACCGGGTCCGGCCGTGTAGGCGATACCGTCGAGATCCGTGAGCACCGCGCCCGCCGCGGCCAGTGTCTGGCGGATCAAGGGCACGGTCTTGCGGATGTGGTCACGCGACGCGAGTTCCGGCACGACCCCGCCGTATTCGGCATGGATCCCGACTTGCGAATAAACCTGATGCGCGACGATCCCGCGGTCGCTGTCGTACAGCGCCACCCCGGTTTCGTCGCACGATGTCTCGATCCCGAGCACCAGCACGATAGTTGTCCCGTCCGTTCCTGAAACCCGCTAACCTATCGACTTTCGGCCCGATCGTCGATATTATTTCGCGTTTCCCTTTGCGCCAGATCGAAAACCAGGAAGCCAAATCGAATATGCCCTCTGTAAAAGTGCGAGATAACGAACCTTTCGACATCGCGATGCGTCGCTTCAAACGTGCCTGTGAGAAAGCCGGTGTGCTGGCCGAAGTCCACCGCCGCGAGTACTACGAGAAGCCCACGCAGGTGCGCAAGCGCAAGGCCGCGGCGGCCGTAAAGCGCTGGCAGAAAAAGGCCTCGCGACAAGTCGCCCGGCGCGTTCGCCTGTACTGATCCGGTCTCGGCCGCACCGCAGCACGTGCCAAGCGCACTGAAAGACCGCATCAGCAGTGACGTCACCGACGCGCTGAAACAGGGGCGCAAGCAGGAACTCGGGGCCTTGCGCCTCATCCTCGCTGCCATCAAACAACAGGAAGTCGATTCACGCACGGATGTCGACGATGATCAGGTCAACAGCATCCTGGTCAAACTCGCGAAGCAGCGACGTGAATCCATCAGTCAATTCGAAAAGGCCGGTCGCGACGACCTAGTCGCACAAGAGCGCTTCGAACTCGATCTGCTCGAAGCCTACCTTCCCGCAGCCCTCGACCCGGCCGAAATCGAAGCCGCCGTCGACCAGGCGATCAGCGATTCCGGCGCCACCTCGCCTAAGGATATGGGCAAGGTAATGGGTGTGTTGCAGGGAGCACTGAAAGGCCGGGCCGATATGGGCGCGGTGAGCAAACTCGTCAAGTCCCGCCTCGCAGGCTAAGCGCCCGGCGCGGCCGGGCCGCTGGCGGCCGCCACGGCCGAAGCGCTAATCTACTCCCACAGTGGCTGGCCGGATCCCGCAAACGTTCATCGATGACCTGCTGAACCGGGTCGATATCGTCGACATCATCGACGCCGACCTGCCGTTGAAAAAAACCGGGCGTGACTACCAGGCCCTGTGCCCGTTCCACGGCGAAAAAACCCCGTCATTCACCGTCAGCCAGGAAAAACAGTTTTATCACTGCTTCGGCTGCGGCGCGCATGGCTCGGCGCTCGGCTTTCTCATGAATCACCGCGGCCTGAGCTTCGTCGAAGCGGTCGAAGAGGCCGCTCGCAGCGTAGGTCTCGAGGTGCCGCGCGAAGACGGGGGCGAGAACGCCGCGCCGAAAATCGATTATTCCCCGCTGTATGACGTGCTCAACCGGGCTCAGGCGTTCTTCGCCGCGCAACTCAAATCGCACCCGGATCGGGATCGCCCGGTGGAATACCTGAAAGCGCGCGGACTCAGCGGCGTGATCGCGAAACGCTTCGGCATGGGTTATGCCCCGGACGCCTGGGACTCGATGCTCGGCACGTTCGGCGATGATGACAAGACGCGGCAGCATTTGCTCGAGGCCGGTTTGATCGTCGAAAACGAGAACAAAAGGCGCTACGACCGCTTCCGCGACCGCGTCATGTTTCCGATCCACGACCGGCGCGGGCGCGTCGTCGGTTTCGGCGGCCGCGTGATCGACAAGGGTGAGCCGAAGTACCTGAATTCGCCGGAAACTCCGGTGTTCCAGAAACGTCGCGAGTTGTACGGTCTGTACCAGTTGCGCAAAGCGAACCAGCGGGTCGAGCGCATTATCGTTGTCGAGGGCTACATGGATGTGGTCGCGCTCGCACAGTTCGGGGTCAACAATGCCGTCGCCACGCTCGGGACGGCAACGACGGGTGAACAGCTCGAGACCCTGTTCAAGACCGCGCCCGAAGTCGTGTTTTGCTATGACGGCGACAAGGCCGGGCAGCGCGCCGCCTGGCGGGCGCTCGAAACCACGCTGCCGCTGATCCGGGACACCCGCCAGGCCGGCTTCATCTTCATCCCGCAAGGCCACGATCCCGACAGCTTCGTGCGCGAAAAAGGCCCGGAATATTTCAACCGCGCGGATTCCGTGACCCCGCTGTCGGAATTTCTGCTCAGCAGCCTGAAAACCCAGACGAATATGCAGTCGCTCGAGGGCCGCTCGCGTTTCGTCGAACTCGCGCGACCGCTCGTCAAACGGATCCCGCCGGGGCCGTTTCAGCAACTGCTCGTGATGCGGATCACGGAACTGGCGGAAATGCCTGCCCCCACGTGGTGGCAGGAAGCAGCACCGAATGCCCGGCCGGTGGCGCCGGCACGCCGACGTCCCGCGAGCCGGCGCAGCCCGTCGATGGTCGACCAGGCACTCAAGCGATTATTGTTCGACCCCGCGCTCGCCGCCGGCGTGACCGCAACGGCAACGATTGCAAAATTACCCGACGATCACGCGCTGCTGCTCGCGGAAATACTTGAATTCGCCGCCTCGCGCCCCGAACTAACAACCGGAGCGCTGGTCGAACGTTACCGTGGCAGCGAGCATGAAGCGGTGATCGCGGCGCAAATCGAACAGCCCCTCGTTCTCGATCGGGAAGCCGAAGCAATCCAGTTCCACCAGGCAATCGAGACCCTCGTGCGCAAAGCCACGGCGCCGAGCGCGCTGGAGCAGGCACGGGCCGAACTCGAACGGCGCAACCGGGCAACGGATTGAGCGCTTGGCACAGCGGAATTATGCGGCGTGACGAACGATTTTGGTCTATAATGTTCGGCTGCCTTCTTTTACGGGCAAACTGGCGTTTGCGCAGCTTTGGACTAGACTTCTACAAACTGCGGTAAACCCTTGAAGCCACTATCGAAAGACCTCTTTGCAGCAAAGGTGCACGTATCAACTATGGAAACCCTTGACGGAATCGAGAAGAAAAACGGCGAGTCACAACTGAAGGTACTCATCGCGAAGGGTAAGGAACAGGGTTTTCTGACCTACCACGAGGTCAACGACCATCTGCCGGACGACATCGTCGACCCCGAGCAGATTGAAGATATTATCAACATGATCAATGACATGGGGATCAAGGTGCATGAAACCGCGCCGGATCTCGATGGCATCCTGCTGAACGACAACGACGTCGACGACGAGGCCGCCGAGGAAGCCGCGGCCGCGCTCGCGGCGGTCGAGAACGAATTTGGCCGCACGACCGATCCCGTGCGCATGTACATGCGTGAAATGGGCACCGTCGATCTGCTCACCCGCGAAGGTGAGATCAAAATTGCAAAGCGCATCGAAGACGGCCTGAGCCAGGTACTGCGCGCGCTCGCTGATTTCCCGGCCGTGTCGGAAACGTTCCTCACGGAGTACGAGCGCTCGGTCAACGAAGAAATCAAACTGACGGACCTGATCAGCGGCTTCGTCGACATCTACGCCGAGGCCAACCCGGCACCGGCAATGAATGATGCACAGTCGAATTCGAGCGACGACGACTCCGACGACGACCCGGCACCGAACCCCCTCGATCCGGAAGAAGTTGTTCAGCGGTTTGACGAGTACAAAAAACAGTACAAGAAAGTCGTCAACGCGACGAAGCGCAACGGCCGCGATCACAAACGCACGATCGAGCTGCGCGCCGAGCTGCAGGAAAAATTTCTCGAGTTCAAACTGTCACCGAAACTGACGGAACTGCTCACCTCGAAAGTGCGCGCCGCCGTAGAAGAAGTTCGCGGGCAGGAAAAAGCCATCCTCGATATCTGCGTAAAAGACTGCAAGATGCCGCGCAAGGACTTCCTCAAGGCATTCGTCGATGCGGAAACGGACGGTAAATGGCTGCGCTCCGTGATCCGTCAGAAAAAGGCGTATGCGGCCGCGGTAAAAGAACGCCAGGCCGAGATCGAGCATATCCAGCAACGGCTCGCCGAGATCGCCGAACACACGTCTGTCAGCGTCAGCGAGATCAAGGAAATCAACCGTCGGATGTCGATCGGCGAGGCGAAAGCTCGCCGGGCGAAGAAAGAAATGGTTGAAGCGAACCTGCGCCTCGTCATTTCGATCGCGAAGAAATACACGAACCGCGGTTTGCTGTTCCTCGACCTGATCCAGGAAGGCAACATCGGTCTGATGAAAGCGGTGGACAAGTTCGAATATCGCCGCGGCTACAAGTTCTCGACCTACGCGACGTGGTGGATTCGCCAGGCAATCACGCGTTCGATCGCCGACCAGGCGCGGACGATCCGGATCCCGGTGCACATGATCGAGACGATCAACAAACTGAACCGGATTTCGCGCCAGATCCTGCAGGAGAAAGGCCGCGAACCCACCCCGGAAGAACTCGCCGAACGCATGGAAATGCCGGAAGACAAAATCCGCAAGGTGCTGAAAATCGCGAAAGAGCCGATTTCGATGGAAACCCCGATCGGCGACGACGAGGATTCCCATCTCGGCGACTTCATCGAAGACCAGAACATCCAGATGCCGGTGGATTCCGCGACGTTCGAAGGTTTGTGCCGCAGCACGAGCGAAGTGCTCGAGGGCCTGACGGCTCGCGAAGCAAAAGTACTGCGCATGCGTTTCGGTATCGACATGAACACGGACCACACGCTCGAAGAAGTCGGCAAGCAGTTCGACGTCACGCGCGAACGTATCCGCCAGATCGAAGCGAAAGCCCTGCGCAAGCTGCGCCATCCCTCGCGCTCGGAACGCCTGCGGACGTTCCTCGACTAGACCGGAGAACGTCCCCGCACGGCCCCGCCGTGCGGGGGTTCGATCCCGCTCCGATCGTAGTAAACTCTCCGCGCGTCAAACCTGTCTTTAAGGGCCTGTAGCTCAGTTGGTTAGAGCAGGGGACTCATAATCCCTTGGTCGTAGGTTCGAGTCCTACCGGGCCCACCATATTTTTCAATTAGTTAGCAAAACGGGAATTGTAATCCCTTGGTCCTTCGGTACACTTTCGGATCAGTTGTGTACCGGAAGACACTATGGCGACGATAAAAAGGACCCCATCGAATACCTGGAAAGCCATGATCCGCAAAAGCGGCTGGCCGACCACGATCAAAACTTTTCGCACGAAACGAGACGCCGAAGATTGGGCACGACGCACCGAAGATGAAATGGTGCGAGGCGTGTATATCGACCGCGCCGACGCCGGCAAGATGCTGTTGAAGACAGCGATCGATCGATATCTTCTCGAAGTTTCATCGACGAAGAAACCAAGTACCGCGAGCGCCGAGAAGCACAAGGCGAAGGCGTTGAAGGCGGAACTTGGCGACTACAGCCTGGCTGCACTCAACCCGAATCTAATCGCGGAATACCGGGACGAACGGCTCGCCGATGGCAAGTCGCCAGATACCGTACGATTGGAACTCTCCCTCCTCTCCCATCTGTTCACCATTGCAATCAAGGAATGGCGCCTGGGCTTGGTTTACAACCCGGTGATGAATATCCGCAAGCCCGCGCCAGGCGCGGGACGGAATCGACGGCTGATGCCTGATGAAGAAACGAAGCTACTGAACGCCTGCGATAAATATTCGAATCCGATGTTGGGCTGGATCGTCCGCACTGGTCTTTACACAGGAATGCGGGCCGGCGAAATCACCACGCTGCGTCGCGGGCAGGTTGATCTGAAACGTCGAGTGGTTCGGTTGAGTAATACGAAGAATGGGACCGACCGGACCGTGCCGTTGAGTAAAGAAGCCGTGCAGGTATTAACGGCAGCACTGGACCACCCCGTTCGTCCTGTCGATACCGATATGATCTTCTGGGGTGAACCTGGACGCGACAAGAAACGCAGGCCGTATGAGTTTCGTATGGCTTGGAAAAAGATCATCAAGGATACGAAAATTAGTAATCTGAGATTTCATGATCTACGGCATGAGGCCGTATCGCGACTTGTTGAGATTGGGCTTGGGGATCAGGAGATTGCGGCGATATCAGGGCATAAGTCGATGCAGATGTTGAAGCGGTATACGCATTTGAGGGCTGAGGATTTGGTCGAGCGCTTAGATCATCTAAGGTCGACCTGAAGAAATCTCGCATCAGATAGACTTCTGCTTGTTCGTAGGCCGCAATTCGTTATGAGTCTAGTGCCGTCGCGCAGATTTTCGTGCTAGGTAAGTTTACTAAATTTACAAGGTGACGCTTTGCCGCGATTTTCAAGGCGATTCGAATTGGCGCTTCAGTGCTGGACTGCATGCGTGAATACGAATTGCTCTTACAGAATAGCAACTGCCTAAATCTTCGGGCACCGACCTGTATACTATATTGACACACTCAAGAGCGGCTCGGATTTCTTTCGAATGGATCCAGACGTAACAGCATATCTAGAATCTTGGACTCGCGAATTCAGTGCGAGAGCGGATCGGATTCGTAACCTTATCGGATCGAAACACTGGCTTTCGGACGGGAATCACAAGGAAGAAATTTTACGCGAGTTTCTAAAACGCTACCTTCCAAGAAATATTGACGTTACTCGAGGCTTCGTTCGTAGCACCGTAGACGATATAGAAATCTCTGGAGAGCTTGACGTTTTGCTCGCGGATTTCACTCGCGGACCTCCGTTATTACGCGAAGCAGGTATGACAATTTGTGCGCCAATGTCAGTCTGCGGCTACATCGAGGTAAAGTCTGATTTCAATGCAACTACGATTAAGGACGCATTAGTGCACCTTGTTGAGGCGCAATGTGTAATCGATACGCAATCGTCAACTGCACCGGTCTGGCGATCCGCATTCTTCTTCAATGCAACCGGCTCGGATTCGTCGGACGGGTACATTCGAACTCTTGAGACCGGCATTACGAATTCGCTTCTGCGTTTTCGCGAAAATTGTGCCATATCAGATCTTGAAATCCAGGCGAAATTTCCGAACTGTATTTCTGTTATTGGAAAATTTGTAGCGTTTCTTAATGGCGAAAACGGCAGTATTCGAATACGTTACTTTGATACGAGAGAGCAGAGTGCGGCATTTGCTTTGATTGATCTTTTCGGAGCAATATCGACGCGCAAGTTGCAACCACAAGTTAACCATTTTGAAGATTTCGCATCTGTAGTTCAGGTGCCGGCGCCAATAATTTCAACCGTAGCGATTGACTAAAACAATGACGGGTCCCAAAGCCGTAACAATTGCAGACGCCCTTAGAAGCCGCCTTCGGAAGCCTGGGATAGTAATTGGGCCCGGTCTTACGATGCGAGAAGATTCATTGAACGCAATCGTCACGAAAATATTTGACAATATAATCGGAAGTCGGCGCCAAGAATTCAGTACCGATTTCGCATTCTGGCACCAACTCATCGACGAAATAAAGAGCAACGATCCTGAATTATCTTCACGAGTCGAATCGGAAATACGAAGCCGCTTTCGTCAGGTCCAACCTTCTCTCGAACTGCAGAATATCGTACGCGCGGGCTGGTCCACATGTATCTCGCTTAACTACGATACTGCGTTCGAACAGGCGTTACGAAATTTTCTCGACTCCGTACCGAGTAGTCGAGCCGTGACAATTGTCGAAGAACCTGACGCAAATCCATCTACGCGAGACGTCACGGTTTATAGGCTCCTAGGTAGTATAAATTCCGACGTGCCTGGCCAGACTTTAGCGCTTTCAAATTCAAGCCTCCTACTTAGGCAGCAAAAATGGGTGCAGCTCCTCGCATCATATCCGGACTCGGTAATGGACGGTGCTGTAGTATTTTTAGGCACTAATAGCGTACCTGAATTGACGCACCAATTACTAAGCGTACTAGCCGGACTACGGCAGCCATCATCAAACACATTATTGTTTTTCGAAGATGACCCCTCACTAAATGATCCGACAACGCAAGCACTACTGAGCTACCACACTGTTGAAATAATTTCTGGATCGATCCAGGAATTTTGCAACGCCGTAGCTCAGTACACGCCGGCTAGCAAGGTTGTGTCTAAAGATAGCAAACCTGTGATGGCGAAAAAATTCTCGCAGGTCATCGAACAATATGGCGCGTATATAAAAATTGTGCCAGGGCAATTAGTCGATTCTTTCAATCCCGGCGATCACCGTACTGCGTTGGTCGACGGTCTGTTTCGACCAGCATCATTGGATTGGAGACCTTTTCTCGCAAAGTGGGATTTACGCCGTACGGCTTCGGATGAAATCATTCGCGCAATAGACGACTCGATTTTAAACGCCAGCACCAATCCGAAGGTTCCGCAAATCATAGCTATTCGTGGGGAAGCGGGCGTAGGAAAAACGACCATGCTAAAGCGCGTGGCAATAGAATCGTCGATTAAAGGCCTAGGAGCGGTATGGATACCACGGAGCTACGCGGGGGGAATGCTTCAAAATATGCGAAAGTTGGCGACGGGTCTCAATGAATTAAGGAAATCCAATGAATCATGCCCGCCACTAATAATTTTTTGTGACGATCCGTGGTATCTACATATCGATGTGGAAGCACTAGTTAACTGCTTTTCAAATCTGAGTGTCCCTGTTGTATTCGTTTTCAGTTTTCGAAATTCCGATTATTTCACCGCTGAAGGAATCGGCTCTTCGCTTCCGGCGGACCCGGATTTCGAAATTGAAACCCCCACCGATATTGATCTAGACGAGATTGAACGGCTGCCAGAAATGCTAATGACAATAGGAGCCGCTGCGGACTTAGAGGATGCTCGTGGTATCGTAATGAGGGAAAAATCCAGGAGCGCAGAAGATTTACTGTGCAGCCTGTGGTACCTCGTGCCGGAATCAAGAGAACAATTAGCCGAATCCTTACGTGACGAATATAGAAGATTAGGTGCCCTTGCTGATTCCGTCGGTTCCATAGCCACGGAAGCTGCGCGCACAAGCGACGTTGCAAAGCACGCGTACGAAGCAGTGACCGTAACTAGCCATTTGAAAGTTGAATTGCCGCTTGAAGTTTTAGTTAGATCTTTGGGTATAAATTATGACGATTGGCTGGATATCTCTGCGAGTGGTCGCCCGCTATGGGGCCTACTGTACAGTGCCGAGGCGGCGAACGGCGACACAATAACCTACCACACACGAAATCACGTCGTAACACGAATACTCTTGGATCTTGTAAACGGAGGTGTCGGTCATGCAGGGGAGGTCCGTGTTCTTAAATCGCTTATTTCAGCCTGCGATGTTGGTACACCAATCTATCGAAATTTCATAGTTGACCTGCTGGTCAGACACCGCTCCCATTTAGAAAAATCATTAAACGAAGAAGACGGATTAGAGCTCTTTCGGTTAGCGGCCTCTGTTCTCCCAACCGAGGATAGATTGCTGGAACATCATATGGGCGTATGGATGAATCATTGTGGTTCTAATCGTCAAGCAGCTTACAAACAGCTTGAGCATGCTCTGAATGTCGAGGTATACCCCGGCTCTGACCGGGATGCTCCTAGAGAGCACATTCATACATCTATGGCAGCGACCGTAGTACAGCTAGTAAAAGACGGTATTCAGACACCAGATACAGGTCTACAGCTTGTCAAGGACCATTTAAGGCAAGCAAGCGGACCCCAGTTTTTCAGTGCGCATTCTGCGCACGTTGCGGCAAATACGTTGTTTGAATTCGCGCAACTTAACGCCGCCGACCCGGATGAATCGACGCGCCTAGACTCTTACGCCGAAGCGTTGCAAGAGGTTGAAATCGCTTTGCAGTCAATTGGACATCGGCGCGATTACCAGAAAGGCAAAGACAAAAGCATTGAATTGTTAACTACCCTACAGCGGAAAATTCTTGCATCGATCCCTGATACCGCAGAATTGCGGGAATTTGCAGACAAAAAATTCAAGGAAGAAAAGAGTCAACTCGGCTTCGAGGTCTTGGCGAGAAAGTTGATGAGCGAAGCGAGCGTCACAAATAAGGGCTCGGACTTTAATGACGCAAAAATAGCAATCGACAGCTATATTGATCGCGTTCGCGCCGTCGGAGTTGAGCCATCACCAGAACTAATAGCGGTTCGCACCGACTTGGTGATCCGATGGAGGGTGCAAAAATCCCTTTCGTTGGACTGGCGAGCGCTGCGCATAGATCTTGAAATAGTTTTAGGATCGTCACGGTATAGAGAAGATGTCATGAAAACGTTTTACATGGCAGTTTCTCTTTTTCATATTGTTGAAATACCTACCGCCAATGCTGTTTTCGCACAAATCCGCCGGATGCGGCCCGCGGCGTTACGTCCCCGCGAAATACGATGTTTTCTCTCTGGGAAAGAAGGTCATCCCAAACGGATGCAATGTACTACGCATAAACAAAATATGAGGCAATACGCGTCAATATCTGAGCTTGGTACCGATGTATTGCTGTCCTCAACGGCACGAGAGTTTGGTGTGGGAGGAATCTCTCACGTCTACGTAGGATTCGCATTAAATGGTCCTATAGCCGTTTCGGAGCGGCCTGACCCTGGCGAGTTCGAACTACCTCGAGGCTATGCAATTTAACAGGATAAAATTGATAGCAATAATGCTATCGGATCGTTCGGGAATAAAAAATTGGCGGCGAGATCGAGAGAGACCTAGCATCATCCTACACACTCGCGGACCAACAAAAGTTAGATGCTTCACGCGATATTCAAGATTACTCGTACGGCGCAGCTATTAAAGGCTATGAATTGACGATAGATTTGTGGTTTGAAAGTAGAAACGTACATGGCGTGCACCGCAACGACGAGATGAAACGGTTCAAACTCGCGTACGCTGATACCTCCTTCGGCTCTTGGGGCATTTTAATTGATTTCCACGACCACATTGACGATCAAATGTCAATAGAAAACCCCGCACATTGGTGATTGGATTTATTGTAGCCAAACCAGTTTTCACTAGGCAGCCTCGTGTCTCCACTGTAAGACCTTGGAGATAAAGGACTATGCAAGACACGAACAGCCAGACCCAGCCGACGCTGGAGCATCAAATCACGGAACGTTACGGCCCCCTACTCTCACAGACCCAGCTCGCCGAACTGCTCGGCCGCTCGACCGGCGGCCTGCGCTACAGCTTGAGCTACCCATGCGACCATCAAACGCGCGCGCTCAAGGCATGCGGCCGCAAGATTGGCCGAAGGGTCTATTACCCCGCCAACGAGGTCGCCGAAATCATCATCGGGCGGCCCGAGGCATGAGCAACACGATTGTTCGTGCGCCGCGGCGCAGCCGGTTCGTGATCATCGATCAGAGTGCCATTGAGGATTGCCGCTTGTCGTGGGCCGCACGAGGGCTGCTCGGCTATCTCTTGTCGAGACCGGACGACTGGAAGGTTCTGGTAAACGATCTCCGCAAGCGGGGCGACTTGGGTCGCGACGGCATCTATCGATTACTGAAAGAACTACGCGCAACCGGTTACATGCGGTTCGAACGGTCGCGCGACGAACATGGCCGCATCCGCGGCGGGCGATATATCGTCCAGGAAATCGCGGGGTCACCAGATCCGGATTTACCGGATATGGCGAAACCGCCTCCGGCTAAACCAGTTCCGGCAATCCCGGGAGCATTACCTAACACGGATGTAAACTTAAGAACCACTACTACTACAACACCGACGAACACCAAGGAGCGTTGTAGTAGTGGTAATTGTATTGATGATCGCGGACTTGAATTCGCACGTTGGGTACCGCTGGAGATTCGATCGTCTGCCTTGGAAAAAGTTGCCCGGCTCAATACTGCGGAAGCTCAGATCGTAATCGACGAATGGGCCGGCATCATGGCAACGGATCGTATCGAGAGTTCACCGCTCGGCTATCTTCACGCGATGGTGAGTCGGTTAGAAGCAGGCGATTTCAGATTGCACTATGCCGATGAAGTCGCGGATATTCGAGCGCAGGAAAGCGAAGCGTAATAGCGGAATTAGCTCCGGCGATCGATAAGTCGACGATATCGAAACTCCGCACCAACTGCTTGCGTTTTGACTGCATACAACGTGACAGACGAACGTCTGGCGGGTTGTATGGCGCGAGAGCGTCTACGTCACGACGAGTGCGAAGCGCGGTAGTGACGTAGACGGAATCACCAATGACGGTACGTTTCTGCTAAACATTTTTTGGGTGACGAACGGATTATCTGTTCCTATACTTGGATCACACGAACCGAATTATCCGTGACCACTGCGGCTCAGTGGTAAAGAGGGCTACCCGTCCTCGATGAGATGTCGAAATGGGTACGCGCGTTCTTCGGACCGAAACTAGCGCGCCGACCAACTGGTCGTCGGTCCATCTTCGTAAGCTTCGACTTCCAGGTCGAATTCATAAGCGGGTTTTTCTCGCGAATCAAAACGCCATTCGTAGTGCAGTGCATCGGCACGACTACGGGTTTAATTCCACAATGCGAGTAAGAACTCGCGCAATTAAAAGGAGGTGAAATACCACCATGATGAAAGTAGGCCCCTTGCGGGCATGTTGGCCAGTACCGGACGATTCTCACCAGAGATAGCCGGCGCTGCCTGAGATCAGGCACATTCAGGTTGACCGGGAGTCGTGCCCCGAGACCAGTACCCTTTGTTGGGGCTTGGCGAATTAAAACGCGCCAGGTGGTCATCAACACTTACCCGATTTAAAAGCACGTTTTATTACCTGAACCACCAACTCGAACTTTAGTGAAGACATCGCAGCGCGTGTGCGAAACGATGAAAATGCTGTCCGATCCTGCGCGCGCCAAAGAACTGGGCTACAGCGGAGAAGTCATCTCTGGGGCTGGACGATGTAGTAAACATTCCTTTCCCAGCGTCCTTAGCAGGAACAACTCGCTTTACCAAGCAGACGGCATTGGTGATCGCGCCTGTCCAGTAACCGCATGAAACGCTTGCATCCTGCCCAAAACGGGCATTAATATGCCCGAAATGGGAAACATCACTACCGCGCGCTCCTCCCGCCCTGCCCGCCGCAAAGCGGCAGCAGGGCAAGCCGGTGCGCCCGTGAGTCTCGCCGACGCGCTGTTCACCACCACGCAACAGCGCGTGCTCGCGTTAATTTTCGGCCAACCGACGCGCAGCTTCTTCGCCAGCGAACTGATCGAGCTCACCGGCTCCGGCTCCGGCGCCGTACAGCGCGAGCTCCAACGCCTTGCCTCCAGCGGCCTGGTCACAGTCAACCGTATCGGTAAGCAGAAGCATTACCAGGCTAATCCCGACTGCCCGGTGTTCGAGGAGTTGTGTGCCCTGGTGAGAAAGACGGTCGCCGTGGTGGAACCGATCCGCCAGGCGCTCGCCCCTATCGCGGAGTCCATCAAGCTCGCATTGATCTACGGCTCCGTGCCGAAGGGTACGGACACCGCGAGTAGCGACATCGATCTGCTCGTCGTCGCCGACGATCTGACGCTTGAAACTCTTTACGCCGCGCTTGCGCCGGTGGAAGCAAGCCTCGACCGCAAGGTCAGCCCCACGCTCTACACGAGCGACGAATTCGAAAACCGGCGTGCCAGCGGTAACCCGTTCGTGAGTCGCGTGCTCGCCGGCGAACATCTGATCCTGACCGGAACGACCGATGGCACATCCGCAGCTCGATAACCTGGTCAAGATCGGGCAGCTCAAGACCGAGCCGCCGGCGGATGCGGAGCTCCAGGGTTTGCTACGCTCGGGCAAACGGCGACTCACGGATGCCGAGCGCGCCGAACTCGCCCTCGAAAGCCGGTTCGATCTCGCCTACAACGCCGCTCACGCCCTGGCGCTCGCGGCGCTACGCGCGCGGGGCTACCGCTCCGAGTCGCGTTATCTCGTGTTCCAATGCCTGCAACACACCTTAGACTTGGCCCCAGAGCATTGGCGCGTGCTCGACCAGGCGCACCGCAAGCGCAACCTCGCCGAATACGAAGGCGAGATGGACGTCGACGAACAGCTCGTCGAGGCGATGCTGCGGGTAGCGCGCGAGGTCGAGCAGCGGGTGGCCAAGTTGATCGAGAGATAACCAGGAGACCAGTGCGTGGCGCGAGCTAAGAAGAAAGCAAAAACCAAAGCGAAAACGTCCGCCAACGTCGGCTACGAAGCCCAGCTCTGGTTGATGGCCGATGCGCTCCGGGGCTCCATGGACGCGAGCGAGTACAAGCACGTCGTGCTCGGCCTCATCTTTCTCAAGTACATCTCCGACGCCTTCGAGGAACAGCACGCCAGGCTCGACGCCGAGCGCGACCAGGGTGCCGATCCGGAGGATCAAGACGAATACCGCGCACTCAATATTTTCTGGGTGCCGCCCGAGGCGCGCTGGTCGCATCTGAAATCCCAGGCCCGACAGCCAACGGTCGGTCAGCTCATCGACGACGCCATGACCGCGATCGAGCGCGACAACGCGTCGCTCAAGGGCGTACTCCCCAAAGACTACGCGCGTCCGGCGCTCGACAAGCAACGCCTCGGCCAGCTCATCGACATGATCAGCAATATCCAGGTAGGTGACGAGGAAGCCCGCGCCAAGGACGTGCTCGGCCGCGTGTACGAATATTTTCTATCGCAGTTCGCGAGCGCCGAGGGCAAGAAAGGCGGCGAGTTCTACACCCCGCGCTGCGTGGTGAAGCTGTTGGTGGAGATGCTCGAACCCTACAAGGGCCGCGTGTACGACCCCTGCTGCGGCTCCTCCGGCATGTTCGTGCAGTCCGAGGAATTCATCGCCGCCCACGGCGGCCGCCTCACCGACATCAGCATCTTCGGCCAGGAGTCGAACTACACCACCTGGCGGCTCGCGAAGATGAACCTCGCCATCCGCGGCATCGACGGCAACATCGGCCACGGCGACACCTTCCACAACGACCGCCACCCCGACCTCAAGGCCGACTACATCCTCGCCAACCCGCCCTTCAACATCTCCGATTGGGGCGGCGAACGGCTCAAGGACGACAAGCGCTGGCAGTACGGCTCCCCGCCGGCCCGCAATGCGAACTTCGCCTGGGTGCAGCACATCGTACATCACCTGGCGCCCGCCGGCGTCGCCGGTTTCGTGCTCGCCAACGGCTCAATGTCGTCCAACCAGTCCGGCGAGGGCGAGATCCGCAAGAACCTGATCGAGGCCGACCTCGTCGACTGCATGGTCGCGCTGCCGGGCCAGCTCTTCTACTCGACGCAGATCCCCGCGTGCTTGTGGTTCCTCGCGCGCGACCGCAAGAACGGCAAGTTCCGCGACCGCCGCGGCAAGGTGCTGTTCATCGATGCGCGCAAGCTGGGGTCGCTCGTGGACCGCACGCACCGTGATCTAAACGATGACGACGTCGCCCGTATCGCCAATACCTACCATGCGTGGCGCGGCGAAAAGGAAGCGGGCGAGTACGAGGACATCCCCGGCTTCTGCATGAGCGCGACACTCGAAGTCGTGCGCAAGCACGGCCATGTGCTGACGCCCGGCCGCTACGTAGGTGCCGAAGCCGCCGAGGACGATGGCGAGCCGTTCGAGGAGAAAATGCAGAGACTTGCTTCGAAACTTCGCGAGCAGCAGACCGAGGCCGCGAAACTGGATGTCGCCATCGCCGCCGACCTAGAGGAGCTTGGGTATGGCGAATGAGTGGAACGATAAGAGCCTTGCGGCGCTTAGTACTTATCTAAACAGAGGGGGAGCGCCTGCCTACACGGATAAGGGTGGTGTCCTCGTACTGAACCAGAAGTGCATTCGCGACCAGCGAATCGGCTTTGACCGCGGTCGTCGAACAGACCCGGACCGCAAAGCAATTGCTTCGGAACGCATTCTTCGGCCGTTCGATATCCTTGTGAATTCGACGGGAGTCGGCACTCTTGGGCGTGTCGCGCAGGTGCGCGAACTCCCGGAGAAAACTACCGTTGATAGCCATGTCACGATACTTCGGCCGGACCCGGCGAAGATAGAGCCGCTTTATCTCGGCATGGCAGTTCGATGTCTCGAAACGGAAATCGAGTGGCTAGGCGAGGGTTCTACCGGCCAGACGGAGCTTTCGCGCACGAGATTGGGCGAGTTCACGGTCCCGGTGCCCGAGAGTCGAGACGAGCAACGCGCCGTCGCCCAAATCCTCGGCACCCTGGACAATAAGATCGAACTGGGTCTGCAGATGAGCGAAACGCTGGAGGCAATAACGGAGGCGCTCTTCAACTCGTGGTTCGTGAACTTCGACCCCGTCCGCGCCAAGATGGAAGGCCGCGACCCCGGCCTCCCCAAGCACATCGCCGACCTCTTCCCCGACCGCCTCGTCGAGTCCGAGCTTGGGAAGATTCCGGGGGGGGTGGGAGGTGAAGCCGCTTTCCGACTGCGTGGATGTAACGCGTGGCCTTTCCTACAAAGGGTCCGGGCTGTCCGACGCCGGCGTTCCCATGCACAACCTCAACTCGATTTACGAGGGTGGCGGCTATAAGCACGATGGGATCAAGCGCTACGACGGGGACTACAAGCCACACCACGTTGCCCACGCTGGTGACCTCATTGTCGCAAACACTGAGCAGGGACACGATCGACTGCTAATCGGATACGCCGCGATCGTGCCCGATCGGTTCGGCTCGGAGTGCCTCTTCAGCCATCACATCTACCGTGTTCGGCCAAACAAGGCATCCAATCTCACGCGCGACTATTTGTGTCACCTGCTCAATACTCGCGTGATGCACGACATCGTCAGCGGCTACGCCAATGGGACCACCGTGAACATGCTACCGATCGACGCACTCCAGTCGCCGCTGTTTGTGGCGCCCCCTGAACCTGTGATCGCGACTTTCAGCAGCATCGCCGAGGCAGCGCGTATGCGTCAAGAAGAGATGGTCGAAGAGTCCGGCGCCCTGGCCCTGCTGCGCGACACGCTGCTGCCGAAGCTCATCTCCGGCGAACTGCGAGTGAATGGCGCGGAGCCAATCGTTGAGAGTGCAGCGTCATGACCTGGCGCCCTGCCAACGCTCACCGCGAGGGGCTCAAGGCGGCCCGATTGCTGATGGTGCTCAGCAGCATATCACCGCTCTTCATTCTATGGGCGATCCGCGGGAACAGCCTCATCCCAGATTTTTGGTTCATCGGCTTCTGTACGCTAATGGTCATAGTGCCGAACGTCTTTCTCTGGTTGCGCATCCGCGTCGCGAAGAAGCAGTCTGACAAGCGCGAGCTTACGGTCGGGACTGCCGATGATCACCGCGACCACATCCTGGTCTACCTCTTTGCGATGCTGCTGCCGTTCTACTCCGAGGACCTAGGCACTTGGCGGGACCTCGGTGCGACGGTCGCAGCGCTGGCGTTCATCGTGTTCCTGTTTTGGCACCTGAACCTACACTACATGAATCTTATCTTTGCTGCGCGTGGATTTCGTGTCTTTACGGTCTATCCGCCAGCCGACCACAACCCGCTCTCAGGGAAGACTCACCAAGCGGTGATCACTCGACGCGTAGGCCTCGCGCCCGGGGAACGGCTAATTGCCTACCGGCTGAGTGACACGGTCTATCTGGAGGTCGACGAATGAACCTTGATTTCGATCTTAATCATGTATCCGTCACCGAGTTCGGGATCGGTCAGGATGCCGGCGAAGGACAGAACTTCGTCGCCATGCCGGTAGGCGCGGACGTTCAGGCGGCCCTGTGTGATATCGCTCTTGAGACGTGGAATGCGATGCAAAAGGACGCTGACGGACCGGCGAAGTACGAGCCATCCGAGAAACATGGGAGCACCGAGTATCTATACCTCGCGCTGGATGATGAGCTTGTTATTTCGATTCGGGGATTGCACAAAGCGGACAACTTAAGTGTCTCCACAGATGCGCTGTCTGACCCAGCTGATGTGTTCTGCTACTTTGCCCGACTCACCGACAACAAGGGACGTCGTCTGACAGCTTTACGACGCGCGACCCAGTTCAAAGGAGTCCTCAAAAGTAAGAACAGGCTGATTCGTATGCTCGACGACACGCTCCAAATCATCGAGGACACTGTATTCAAGCTCGATAACGATTTCGATCTGCTCGTCGATGGCGCGCACGTCCACATTCTGAGACCCAGCGGCTTCGAATTCGCTGGCCAGTTGCAGGATGCGATTCTTGGAGCAGTACCAGAAACTGTTAAAGCGATACAGTCCGACCTTCCGTTCGTGGAATTTGGAGGCATTGCGTCGTACGCCGGCACACGGCCACGCGCCGCACGTTATCTCGCGTCCATTCGCGGGCAGGCAGAGACCAAGAATATTGACAAAGCAGCGCTCAAGCAGCACTGCAAGAACACCGGCGTCGAAGTGAAGGAATCGAACGGCAAAATCGTGATCGCCGATGGGCACGAGATGGGGTTCCTAGAGGTTCTTGACCGAAGGCGCTACGAAGTGAATATCGTGAGAGAAACATCCGAGCGGTACAGAGCCGCAAGTCGCCGGAAGCTCCGGGATTGAGGCAGTGATCAGCTTGCCGGTTTCTACTGCCTCATTATGGACCACAGACGCCTTTAGATGACCCGAATTGCAGTAAATCCGGACCTCCTGCAGTGGGCCGCCGAGCGAGCCCGGCTCGAAGAGCCGGTATTCACGCGCCGATTTCCCAAATGGCGCGAATGGCTCTCCGGCGATATTCAACCGACCCTACGCCAGCTTGAGGACTTCGCCCGATTCACGCATGTACCATTCGGCTATTTCTTCCTTCCAGAGCCGCCTGCAATCGGTCTCCCCGTCCCAGACTTCCGCACGGTACGCGATACGGTGCTGGAAGAACCGAGCGCCGAACTGCTCGACACAATCTACCTCTGCCAGCAGCGGCAGGACTGGTTCCGCGAGTACGCGATTCTGCATGGTCTGCCACGTGTTGAGTGGGTTGGCTCGCTCAGCGCCGACCTCCCGATTGAGCGCGCCGCCTCGCTATTACGGGAGGCACTGGCCATCTCCATCGACGCGCGTCGGCAGCTATCGACATGGACCGACGCGCTCCGCCAACTAATCGGCCTAGCGGAACAAGCCGGTGTGCTGATGATGGCGAGCTCCATCGTCGGCAGCAATCCGCACCGCAAGCTCGACGTCAGCGAGGTCCGGGGCTTTGCCCTTGTGGACGATCAGGCGCCGCTAGTGTTTCTGAACGCGGGTGACAGTAAGGCGGCGCAGATGTTCACCCTCGCGCACGAGCTCGCGCATATCGGCCTGGGGGAGAGCGGCGTCTCAAACTCGCAGGCCGGCGTTGTGCCTGATTTGGCGGCGGAGCGATGGTGCAATCAGGTCGCGGCCGAGATCCTGATGCCGTTGGCGGACCTTCGGCTGTTAGTCGATCGCGATGAATCGATCACTCAGACCATTCAGCGTCTGGCGCGCGAGTTCAAAGTCAGCACATTGGTGGCACTGCGCCGCCTGTTCGACGCCGGGCAGATTGACGAGAACACACTCTGGCGAACCTATCAGGAAGAACTCGAGCGGTTGAAGCAGTACGAACGCTCCAGCGGAGGCGGCGACTTCTACCGCACGCTCGGCGCGCGAACCGGTAAACGCTTTGCCCATGCGCTGGTTGCGAACACTCTCGAAGGTCAGACGCTGTTTCAAGACGCATTTCGGTTGTTGGGTGTCCGCAATACTGAAACCTTCTATCACGCGGCGCGTGAACTCGGGGTGACGGCGTGAGCGACCCGTTCGACGCTAACGCTTCATCGCGCTATGGGGTGGGAAACCACATCTTTATCGTTCCAGACTGACTCGGATTTCGACTCAGTTCTGCAGGCGATGGTCGGTAAAGCTTGGCGATGTAAGGCGGTTCGTGACGTTCGATAAACGCCTCGATCCGCGACTGTGAGGTGACGAAATTCTCAGCCAGTTGTGGCAGGGGCACCTTGCCAATTACGACGATCAGCGCCACGCCGTAGTCCTGCACGGCGGCCAGTTCGTTCGGCGTGTAGCGTATTCGCAGGTTGTGAGTTAGTGCGATGCGCCCGCGACGGCCGCAATGCTCCAGCCACTGTTCATCTGAGCCATCGTGGCGAAAGAGATCCAGATGGCGTTCGACGGTGACGCCAGCTGCTCGCAGCCTCTCGGGAAACTGCTTTCCCAGATCGCGGTCGGTAAAGTAAACATGAGTCAAGCCGCGCGCTCGTAGACAACCGCCTCTTCGATCTCTGCTTCACTGAGTTCGTAATCGTCGGCCAGATCAGCCGGCGATTCGCCGGCATCGAGTCGCTGCACGATCGCGGCGGTCGAGATGCCTGTGCGCAGCACGATCGGGCGACCGAAAGCGATCTTGGGGTCGATGGCGATCGGCTTACTACGACCTTGACCGGCAACGAATGGGTAAAGCCTGATCGGAAAGCTCCACTCATCCCACTCGACACGTTGAAGGTGTTGCTCGAACATTTTGCGCATGGCTAACTGCCCCGACGCGGAAAGCTCGATGAGTTGTCCGTAGTGGTCCAGAAACAAACGGCCGGCGTTCGTCTTCAGTTCGCGGTGCAGCAGCAGGCGCTCGATGCCGAGTTGGCGCTCCGCGAAGTCAAGGGCATCCCGCAGGGCTTTGATTGACGTGCCGTGCTCGGTACGCAGCGCTCGCAACACGTGCGCTTCTACGAGATTCCAGAAAGAGAGGAGCAACGGGTCATTCTGCGACGGCTGAATCAGCGGTTTCCAATGCTCTTTCCCGTTGCCTTTGGGGTACTCCCGGCCGACCAGCCACGACCGCAGCGTCGCAGCCGGCAGCTTGAGATACCGCGAGACTTCGGTCAGCCCGTAAGCCGGTTGGTCTCGCAGGTCGTTGGTCGAGTTGTTCGGATATGTCGTCATTGGTATGCAGGGTTCCTGACCGTCTGCCGGAATGGTAATTGACAATCCCGCTACTACCAAGAATCAGTCTGCGCCAAAGGCGGAAAAAAATGTCTTCCCGCGGGTTGCCGAGGGCATCACCGGCGCGGCCACAGTCGCAGTTGCCGAGTTTGGGCAGCCGCTGATCGCCAAGTGGGATGCAATTCTAACTGTTCGGCAATCGCCGCGGCGATGCATTTGGGACTCCACGGGCCAGCCGACCGCTAATCTGGCGTTCAGCCGTAACATAACTCAGCGTTTAGCCGATACCCAAAATTGCATTCAGCCGAAAGCGGGACCTATCATCGGACATGCCCGGAACCGCCACCCAGCACCCCCGTTTCCTCGCGACTCGCCCGTGCGACGCGCCGCGCGATACGCTGGCGGTGCTCGTTCACCGGCCTCGCCAGAGTGGCAAGACGAGCCGCGCACAGCGTGGACGAGCAGTCGGGCTATCGGTACCTCTCGTTCAACTCGAACCTTGCGCTATTGAAGCAATTGGAGTTGGTCGAGACTCAAGGACATGGGCGGGGCGCGTTCGGGAAGATCATAACTCATTAATTTCAAATGAATTTCCGATTCACTCCAATTCGCTCCAATTCAGCTCCTAATCGGTTGAGGCTATTTGAGCGTGGAAGCTGAACGCATGTCCCGCCCAACCGCCAGCGACGTTTCATGAACCCCTTCACCGAATCCCTCGTTGAAGAAGCCGCCCTTGCCTGGCTGGAAACCATTGGTTGGCAGATTACCCACGGCCCGGATATTGCCCCCAATACACCTGGGGCAGAGCGCGCCGACTTCGGCGAAGTGGTTCTCGGTTCGCGGTTGCGCGGGGCACTGGCACGGTTGAATCCGAACTCGCCCGCCGAGGCGCTGGACGATGCCTTCCGCAAGCTGACTCGGGTCGAGGCCGCGGAACTCGTGCAGCGCAACCGAGCGATGCATCAGCTCCTGATCGACGGTGTGAATGTGGAGCATCGCAGCGCCGACGGCGCAATACGGGGCGCCCAGGTCCGCGTATTCGACTTCGATGATCCGGCGAATAATGACTGGCTGGCTGTGAATCAGTTCAGCGTGATTGCGGATAAACATTCTCGGCGCCCGGACATTGTATTGTTCGTCAACGGCCTGCCGCTGGCGGTGCTGGAATTGAAGAACGCCGCCAGCGAAAACGCCACAATCTGGAGCGCGTACCAGCAACTCCAGACCTACAAATCCGAAATTCCATCGCTCTTCGCCTCGAACGCGCTACTCGTGATCTCGGACGGCGTGGAAGCGCGCGTCGGCACGCTCACCGCCGGACGGGAATGGTTCAAGCCCTGGCGCACGATTTCCGGCGAAGCGCTGGCTGACTCTCACCTGCCCGAGCTGCAGGTGGTGACCGAAGGGCTGCTGGCGCCGTCGCGTTTTCTCGACCTGCTACGCGACTTCATCGTGTTCGAGGATGATGGCAGCGGTCGCATCGCGAAGAAGTTGGCCGGCTACCATCAGTTTCACGCGGTGCAGGCGGCAGTTCACGAAACGCTGCGCGCGGCAGAACTTGCCCGGCTGCCGGAGGTAGCGGAGCAGCGCGCTACCTATGAGGTCGGCACGCGACCGGGCGGCAAGCCCGGTGATCGGCGAGTCGGCGTAGTCTGGCACACGCAGGGCTCGGGCAAGAGCCTGACCATGGCGTTCTACGCCGGCCGCATCATCCGCGAGCCGGCGATGGAAAATCCGACCCTCGTGATGCTCACCGATCGCAACGATTTGGACGATCAGCTCTTCGCGACTTTCTCCCTGTGCAGCGATCTGTTGCGCCAGCCGCCGGTGCAAGCGGAGAGCCGCGCGCACCTGCGCGACTTGCTCGCGGTCGAATCCGGCGGCGTCGTATTCACCACGATCCATAAGTTCTTTCCTGAAGAACGCGGCGATCGGCATCCGACACTGTCCGAGCGCCACAACGTCGTGGTGATCGCCGATGAGGCGCATCGCAGCCAGTACGACTTCATCGACGGCTACGCGCGTCACATGCGCGACGCGCTGCCGCACGCCTCGTTCATCGGTTTCACCGGCACACCCATCGAGCAGCAAGACGCCAACACCCGCGCGGTGTTCGGCGACTACATCAGCGTCTACGATATCCAGCGTGCGGTCGAGGACGGCGCGACGGTGCCGATCTACTACGAGAGCCGATTGGCGAAGCTCGCGCTGGACGAAGCCGAGCGCCCGCATATCGATCCGGAGTTCGAGGAGGCCACCGAAGGCGAGGAGATCGAGCGCAAGGAAAAACTCAAAACGAAGTGGGCGCAACTCGAAGCGGTGGTCGGTTCGGACAAGCGCATTGAGATCATTGCGCGCGACATCGTCGAGCATTTCGACAAGCGTTGTGAGGCCATGGAAAGTAAGGCGATGGTGGTCTGCATGAGTCGGCGCATTTGCGTCGATTTATATAAAGAGATCGTCGCGCTGAAGCCCGAATGGGCGAGCGACGATGATGACGAGGGTGCGATCAAGGTCGTGATGACCGGCTCCGCATCCGATCCACTGGAATGGCAACCGCACATCCGCAACAAGCCGCGTCGCGAAGCATTGGCCAATCGTTTCCGGAACCCGAACGACCCGTTCAAGATGGTGCTCGTCCGCGACATGTGGCTCACGGGTTTCGACGCGCCGAGCCTTTCCACGATGTACGTCGACAAACCGATGCGCGGGCATGGGCTGATGCAGGCGATCGCGCGCGTGAACCGGGTATTCAAAGACAAGCCCGGCGGATTGGTCGTCGACTATCTTGGTCTCGCACAAGAACTGAAAGCTGCGCTCGCGACGTACACGGAAAGCGGCGGTACCGGGCGCACGGCGCTCGACCAGGAGGAAGCCGTGGCCGTGATGCTGGAGAAATACGAGGTGTGCCGCGGGTTGTTTCATGGGTTCGACTGGTCGAAGTGGATCTCCGGCACGCCGCAAGAGCGGCTCGGCCTGCTGCCCGCCGCCCAGGAACACATTCTCGCCCAGGAAGACGGCAAGGATCGGTGCGTGCGTGCCGTGCGCGAACTCTCTCAGGCGTTTGCGCTGGCTGTGCCGCACGACGAGGCGCTGAAGATCCGCGACGACGTGGCGTTCTTCCAGGCTGTCCAAGCGGTGCTCGCCAAGCGCGCGCCCGGGGATGCTCGCCCGGAGGAAGAGCTGGAGCACGCGGTGAGGCAGATTATCTCGCGGGCAGTCAGCCCCGAGGGTGTGGTCGATATCTTTGCGGCCGCGGGACTGGAGAAACCGGACATCTCCATTCTCTCAGACGATTTTCTCGCCGAGGTGCGCGGCATGCCGCAACGGAATCTCGCCGTGGAGTTGCTGCAGAAATTACTCAAGGGAGAGCTCAAGACGCGCCGCCGGAAGAACGTCGTGCAGGCCCGGTCGTTCGCCGACATGCTGGAACTGACCATCCGCCGCTACCAGAATCGCGCGATCGAGGCGGCACAGGTGATCGAGGAACTGATACAGCTTGCGAAGGAGATGCGTGAGGCGAATGCGCGCGGGGATAAACTGGGACTCAACGAAGACGAGCTCGCGTTCTACGACGCGCTCGAAGCGAACGACAGCGCCGTACAGGTGCTCGGCGACGAAACGCTGCGCGGCATCGCCCGCGAGCTTGTTGATACGGTGCGCAGGAACGTCACCATCGACTGGACGCTGCGCGAAAACGTTCGCGCGCAATTGCGCGTGCTCGTGAAACGCATTCTGCGCAAGTATGGCTATCCGCCGGACATGCAGGAGAAAGCGACCCAGACCGTTCTGGAACAGGCAGAGATGCTGTCGCAGGAATGGGTGGCGGCTTAAACGCGCGGGTCGTGAAGCGTGAATTGGCTGACACCCCCAAGCCGCGGAATCTATCTCAAGGGTAACGGATCAGCGATCCCGGACACCGATTACTGAATGCCGGCGCTGAATGATTCTCAATAAAAAAACGTTTCCGCGGAAACGCCGTCGTTGGAAACCTGCCGGGGCGCAACCCGAGCACCACCCTATTCTCTGTCCTCGAACGCAATCCGCCACCGCTTCTTCGGGTTGTCGAATTTCACCCGACCGGGATCGAATTGCTCCGGGTCGAAACGATCCCCCACCCACTCGCGCATTTCCTCGTATTGTTCGTGCGCAGGGTCATTCAGGATCTCGAGCAGCGACTGGTATCCCCATGGCCCACCGCAGTCTTCGGGTGGGCAGGCGCGTTCGCCGCCTGTGCATCGCGGATATTTCGCACCTTTTTCACGGTCCATAATTTCCTGCAACAGAACACGGTGGTTCCAACCGTCGCCGAAATCATATTCATACGCCACGCTGGCGGCCGGTTTACTCAGGTAGGACATTACCGGAACTTCCCATCCAACGAGGACCGGCCGGTCATCAAAATCGTCTTCGAGCGGAATGCCAATCTCTGCAATGCCGCCAGTTTTAGGATCCAGAATGCGAAAGGCATGGAGGTGATAATCGAGCCATCCCATCGCGTCCTGAATGGCGACGTGCAGGTCCCAGAACGAGTAAGACGACGGTACAACGATCTCCCGCCAGATCGGGGGCGCAATCTCTTCCAGTTCGATGCGAAAGCGTAACAATTGCTTTTTGCTTGCCATACTGGCTACTCCATAAACCGCTCGTTAGTCGACGCTGCCGACCTACCGGGAGCCACATGCTTAACCGCGGCATTCTCTTGTCGGGCCGATCGATACTGATACCGGGCGATCCTTTTAGCACCAGTTCGCTTCGATCAATCCAATATGTCAATACGTCGTATTGACATAATATTATCGTAGTTTATCCTTTGCCGATGTCAAAGTCCCAGCAATTACAAATTCGCGTTAGCGCCGAGGAGAAAGCGGAGATCCAGCGTCGCGCCGCCGAGGCCGGAATGGACGTCTCCAAATGGGTTCTGAAACAGGTGCTGCCACCTCCCGCGGAACGCTTTCAAACGCTGTGCACCGCATTGGCCGAGTCCCAAACTGAGCGTTCCTACGTGCTCGCCGAATTGAACGATTTTTTGTCGTCCTTGAGCGGCAAAGCGCTTGCGCCCACGGTACGTGAACACCCGCGTGTCGAGCTTCCCCCCTTCGAAGCGAACTACGTTGCGGCGATGGTCGCACACACGGCGGCGCGGAAGTCGATCGAGGCGCCGGTGTGGATCCGTAAGATCCAACCGCTACCGGCGCCGTGGTTTGCTTCGTCATTGAAAAGCCTGCGGCTGCATCTATTGACGAGTTCAGCGCCCGCGTTCCGAAGCAGAAATTTATTCGTCGATAGCAGTGTCGGAGATCGAGTCTGATGCCGCTCACCCGCGACGAAATCATTCACCTCCTGAATTCGTTGAACGACGAACTCGCGACGGACGGTGTAACCGGCGAGTTGTACGTACTTGGCGGCGCGGTGATGTGTCTCGCACTCGAAGCGCGCGCATCAACGCAGGACATCGACGGAGTCTTCAAGCCGGTGAGCAAAGTGCGCGCCGCCGCAAAGCGCGTTGCCGCGTCCGCCGACGTTGCCGATGACTGGCTAAACGATGCCGTCAGAGGTTACGTCAGTGCGAAAGGCGATTTCGACCAGTTTCTCGAACTGTCGAATCTCCGGATCATGACCGCGAGTCCGAAATATTTGCTCGCGATGAAATGCCTTGCCATGCGACTCGGCGCGGAATTTCATGATGAGAACGACGTGCGATTTTTACTGCGGTACCTCGACATCAGCAGTTATGATTCCGCAGTGGAGATTATCTCGCAGTATTATCCTCTCGAGCGATTCCCGCAGAAGACGCTTTATGCGCTCGAAGAACTGTGCGAGGAATTGAAGTCCGAATAGTTAATCAACCGTTGGTGACATCATGCGACCGCAAAATCGAATCGCAACACATCCAGTTCTATTGCACGAATTCCTGGAACCAATCGGACAAAGTCAGAAAGGTCTGGCTCGGTATCTGCGGATATCCGTGCGGTGTGTCAACGAACTGGTGCGCGGGAAACGTGGCGTTACACCCAATACGGCCTGGTTACTCGCAAAAGCTTTTAAAACGTCGCCGGAGTTTTGGATGCATCTCCAAGTCGCTTATGATCTGTCCGCGTTGGAACCGCCCGAAGACGTGACGCCGATTACGACGAAACCACCGAACTAATCGGAGCCAAGGAATGCGATTCTTTCGGGAAGTACGTGCTGCAACTGGGTTCAATTTCCCGACCTCAAATCGCAATTATTTCGCGGAACACTCACGGATCACCGCCCAGTTTTACCTCCCTGCGCCAACCCAGCCTAAGCTACTGAATCAACATCATTTTCCCTAACTGTACCGCAGATCCCCTACTCTAGAATAATCAGTAACTTATTGATTTTTAAGGCCCTCATAATCCCTTGGTCGTAGGTTCGAGTCCTACCGGGCCCACCAAATTTTCAAAGGTCTGTTCCGGTCACATAGGTAACAGATCATATCGAGGACATGGGTAACACTTCAGGAGCGAATGGGTTTTGTCCCACTGGCTCCACCCTGTTCTCGTGATTGTCGAAAAACCCGAGGTCGTAGTCCATAAAGCTGACGAGCCAGACGCCGTCGGCGACCTCTCGGATCCCCACTAACTGCCCGGCAAACACGGTGCTGAAGTTGATCTTGCGCCGGCCAATGCAGATCCTGCCGCACTGCGTGACGTTTATCACCCGGTCATGAACGAGTTCGCTCAGCCCCTGGTCTTTGTAACGATTGAAAATCTCGTAGCCGGTTTTGCGCGAGATCCCGAACTCCCGGCACACGACAGCCATCTTTTCGCCGTCGAGCAAACGAGCTACAAAACGAAGACGTTCATCCATCTGATTACACTCTTTCCAGGGCATTCGGGCGCCTCCGCAAATGCTGAAATGTGTAACCTATGTCATCGGAATATGTCGTTACCTCTGTGTCAGAAAGGACACGGCAACGTCACCTTCGACCCGCCGCCTTCAGAACGGGTTGCCGATGCCTTAAGCGCGGTTCGTCCCGAAGGAGACTGGATCGGCTGGCTGCGTTTCTTTCTCGACGGCGTCTGTGAAATCGCGTTGGACGCAACGCGAACCGCGCGCGGCCTTCATGCCCGGGTGAACGAGGACCGCGAGGCGTTATTGTCCACGCGAGGCGCAACCGTCACGGCGCTCCAGCTCTTCGAACTTCTGCCTGGACATCCCGTGATCTCTATGCCGCGCGTCACGCGCCTGCTATCGACCACGAAGCCGACCGCAGGAAAGTCGATTGACGCGCTCGTCTCCGCAGGCATTCTCGCTGAAGCAGGCGATCGGAAACGAGACCGCCTCTATCGGTACCAAAACTATCTACGGTTGCTGGAATAGCCCGATGAAACCGGTTACAAGATCTGTCAGAGTTTTCGTCCCGGTTGATGCGAGTGCCACTGATATTCTGGGCGGTTGGAACCGACCCTGGGAATCACCGCTGTAACCAGCGACGGAGAATCCAAGAACAGTTTACTTACCTCTGCGGACGACCCTATATTCGAACGACCTGAAACTACGTAAGCAAACAGACCCCAAGGCTCAATTGCTTTTTTGGCTCTTGAAGGAACGGGCAAAGGTAAAAATATATTTCAGGCCTATGTGGAAGCTAACTGATGCCTGTATGCTGAAGCATTAATGAGGGTAATCCCGCGACGGAATAGCGGGTGCGTTGCCCGGATCGGACGCCGGAACCTAAGTTGCTGGCGAGAGAAATTGAGAACGCTTCAAGCTCCCGCCAATTCGATTTAAACACCCGGATAGGAAACTACCTATGTCCACCGGCGACCTAGGCGAATTCACCGATCTAGTACTGGCGAAGATCGAAAATCTACGCCCGAAACTACTGGACCTCAGCCGACGCAATCCGCTCGTTTCAACAAGGCTCTCAAGCCGCACAAACGCATATATTCGAGTCGTCGATGAACTCCCCGACGCATTGTTTTTTTGCGTCGTGAATCAAGAGGCACTCCGCTTCGTTCCGCTACCGTCTTTGGAAAACGATCCAAAAGATGAGGACTCGCAGGAATTCCAAGCCGCCCTGTCAAATGCTCGCCTATCCGACGATGAATACATGGGAGCGATGGACGCAGTCGACCCAAATGACGAGAACTCGTTCGAGATCACGAGGGCGATTGAACGCGATCTACGCGATAGATTGAGATCAGAATTGGGGCTGGCGCCGCGTCAGAAGAAGGACGATATATCCCTTACGCAGCACGCCCGTAATAATGGAATATCTCCATCGTGGGAGCTCCCGCAAGCGGAAAATGAGCACGAAGACGGGCGTCATTCCGATAGCGACATTCAGACCCTCCTACTGCCTGAAGCGCTTGAGCGCTCATTGAACGGGCTACTGACTAAATGCCGCACCTGGGAACAGGAGACCGGAATAAACGTTCTCCATGCCGCGTTCGGATATCTGGAATGGGACGACGGACAAGAACGAAACCACTGCATTTCTCCTTTGGTATTGGCCCCTGTAAAAATCGAAAAAAAGAAGACACCTGATGGGCCCGAATTCTGGGTGGAAGGTACCGGCGAACAGGGCGAACTTAATACGGTACTTGCCGAGAAACTTCGGCTGGAATTCGGTATAGCGTTGCCGGAATATGATGGAGGTTCCATTGAAGATTACTTAGTTGCAATAGCCGAACTAAAACCGCCGAAAATGCGCTGGCGGGTTCGCCGTTACGTCGTCTATGGGGTGTTTCCATCAGCACGGATGGCTATGTACTACGACCTGAATACTACTCGAACAAATTTCGAATCTAACGAGATCGTAGGCAAACTGTTAGGTGGCATCGCAGCAGATTCAACTGCGGCGCCATTCGCCGATGAATTCGAGGTTGATCAACCGGAAGTAGAATCCAAAGTCCCGCTTCTTGTAGCAGATGCGGATTCCTCCCAATTCAGTGCCTTGGTAGATGTAGCGTCTGGAAGGAATATAGCTGTAGAGGGCCCCCCCGGAACGGGAAAGTCACAAACCATTGTCAACATCATAGCAACGGCGATCGCTTCGGGTAAAAAAGTATTGTTCGTGGCGGAAAAGCTTGCTGCGTTAGACGTAGTTCGCTCGCGACTAAACGCAATGGAACTCGGAGAGTTTGTTTTACCATTGCAGGCAAACCGTTCAACTCGAGATGAAGTAATTCGTTCAATCAAAGAACGAATCGAAATGCCTGCTTATCCTGCCCCAAAGAACTACGAGTCCAAAATCGCGAAGTTCAAAAACACCAGAACCGAACTTTCACAGTACGTTCAAACTATCGCGTCGACATTCAAACAAACGGGGCTGACAATCCACGAGATTCTTGGTAAGAACATTGCTACGCGCGCAAAGCTCGCAAAGATTCCTCGTGACGTTCAAACACTCGATATCGCGGATATCGAGCAATTCGACGAACAAAAGCGCAACTACTTGCTAGGCGTAGCGGCGCACATTAGTAGAACCTACATATCGTCAGATAAAGCTAAGTCGGATTGGCGGGCCATACAACGTAGCCCCCTCGATCCTTTCACCGCCGAACAGATTTTAAATTCTGCCGAAGAGGCTGCAATTGCGTATAGCGAAATCGCAGTATTCAAACGGGAAGTTCAAAAATTTGGCATCAATTCAGAACTAGACTCGCCGACATTGATCGCGGTGGATTCCCTGATTACAAGTTTGGCAAAATTCGGAAAAGATATCGATTTTAATCTCGTTCGGGCATTACACTCCGACTCAATCGCCGCAGAGTTAGAATCATTCCTTGCAGAATGCGAAAAGTGTCGCATTCGCCGAGAAAAGCTCGCAGATATAGTAAAAAATCCAGATGACCCCACACTCGCAAATACATTGGCCAAAATCGGCGAGATATGTGCGAACGGCAGACTTCCCGCCTTGGCGATCCCAGCGCTACGGCAAATCCTAGAGCAACGCAATAAGCGGATCGCAAACGCAGAAAAAGCGAAATCTGGCCTTAGAGATTTTTTGCAAGAAGTACCGTTGTTGGCTGAATATCCGATCAGCACTCTATGTGCGGCTGGCAAGTTCGTTAGCGGATTAGATCGCGAAGTTCTTTCGTTTCGCAATGAAGTGAACAGTGACCCGCAGCGCATATCCCACGGTCGGAGAATTGTTAGCGCCGGCCGCACCCTTGCCACCAGATACGCGGAGTTAAGCGAACAATTCATTATCGCTGAACCTTCGACTCCGGAAAGTTTGAGGGAAGCGGCCGCGATTCTGCGCTCCCGCCATTTACTAAGCGTCTTTTTTCCCAAATACAGAACTGCGAAAGCGAAATTCCGCTCGATCTGTCGCAGCAGTAAGTACGACCCACTGAATGCTGCGGATGGGCTAGAGGCAATCGCCAAATGGAAAAGCGACGCAGCCGATTTCGAACGCGACACCCAAGCCATAGCGATATTCGGGTTCTATTTCAAAGGCATCGATACAGATTTCGATTCATTCGATCGTCTATTTGACTATTTCGACACTTTGGAATCCGAATTTCCGGGCATCCAAAACAGGGATATCCGTCAATTCCTCCGCGCAGGAGAGCACGAACTTTTGCTGTCCCTGCCAAATTTCGATATCGGTGATAAATCTGCGAAGTTTAAGAATCTGGACGACTCGATTAGTCGACAGAAGGTAGCACTAGATAGGTTCGCAGCGAGTAGTCGAAATCTTGCTCCCCTCGTCGAGTGCTTTATTCAGCCGGAAAATATTGATGTAGAGGTGCTTCCTGGACTTTACAAGGCGATTGTTTCTTACCAAGAAACGCATCAGACCGTTAAAAATTCGAATCGGATTTCAGATTTAATCGGAGACCGGTTTTTGGGATCTGAAACAACCCGACAATCGATTCAAAGCGAAATTTCTATAGCAAATCTCACGAGGAACCATATTGATTCAGAAGCCCTAACTAATCTACTTGAAGATAATCGAATCGAGGAATGCCGCAGTACGATTGGTAACCTAATCATGCGGCTACAAGAGACCGAATCGATTGTTAAGCGCCTTGCAGATTTGACACAAATCGAAATGGCGACGTTGCTCGATAAAGAGGATTTCGCGGACCTGCCGGATAAATTCCGAAGTATGAGCGAAGACAAAGAAGGTCTGGTTGCTCATTCCAACTTGAATGCCGCACTTCGGCAGCTAGCAGGTACCGATTTTGAATCATTAGTTTCGTCTCTCCATAATTCGAAATACGGGTTTCACGATTTCCCAGAGATACTTGAAGCGATTCTGATTCGAGCTCTCGCAGTTAAAGTTTATCAAGAGCACGGTGAAACCTTGTCGCGATTTTCGGGCGTGCACCTTGATCAACTTCGGGAGACGCTCGCGGTGGTCGATCGCGAAATAATAAAAAGTTCGCGCCGCTTTTTGCGCGCTGCCGCTAAACGCGCGGCTTCACCTCCTGCCGGAAACGGTGTGGGAAGAAAATCGACCTGGACCGAAATGTCCCTTATCAACAACGAAATAAACAAAAAGAGAGGCTATTACCCCGTAAGGGATATGACTCAGCGTGCTGGACGCGCTCTACTGGAGCTTAAGCCTTGTTGGATGATGTCGCCGCTTGCGATAGCCCAATACCTAAAACCAAATGGCATCAAATTCGATTTGTGTATTATCGATGAGGCATCTCAGATGCCTCCGGAGAACGCGATCGGCGCGTTGCTTAGAAGCGATCAAGCTGTAATTGTCGGGGACACCAATCAGCTTCCTCCCACAAGTTTCTTTCGGAAATTTATCGAAGACGAAGACGCCGACGAAGACGAAACGGTTCTGGACGAATCGATTCTTGAAATGGCGAGCGCAGCATTCCGCCCGATGCGTCGACTTCGATGGCATTACCGGTCACGCCACTCTGGACTGATAAATTTCTCTAATCGAATGGTCTACGACGACGATTTGATCGTATTCCCTTCAGCTTCGGAGACGCGCGCAGACATGGGCGTTCACTTTAGAAGCATTGACGGGACGTACAAATCTGGGTTGAACGCGATTGAGGCACGTGAAATCGTCAAAGAAGTAATTGCTTTTATGCGTTCGGATCCTAATCGATCTCTGGGAGTGGTTACGCTAAACCAAAAGCAGCGTGATTTAATTTTAGAAGAGCTTGAATTTGCATTAGGCCGAGATACGGCGGCTACTAAGTACGTGGAAAAGTGGGCAGAAGAAAAGGAAGGCCTTGAATCCTTTTTTGTCAAGAACCTTGAGAACGTACAAGGTGACGAACGGGACGTCATTTTCATTGGTACGGTTTACGGGCCCGAAACCATTGGCGGGAAGGTTATGCAACGGTTTGGGCCAATTAACGGAATCGCTGGAAAGCGTAGACTCAACGTTTTATTTTCGAGGGCGAAACAAAAAATTGTGACGTTTTCCTCGATGAACTCTGGTGATATTACTGCTGACGAGATGTCCAACCCAGGCGTTTTTATGTTGAAACGGTGGCTGGAATATTCCGTAACGGGTCGAATCGAAGCGGGCGTACATACCGCAAAGGAACCTGATTCTGATTTTGAAGAATTTGTCATAAAGCAGATTGAAGCCATGGGCTGCACTGCAGTACCGCAAGTTGGGGTAGCAGGGTATTTCGTGGACATAGGTGTCAAACATCCGAAGTGGCCCCATGGCTTTCTACTGGGTGTTGAATGTGATGGCGCCAGTTACCACTCGTCGAAATCCGCCCGTGAGCGCGATCGGCTTAGGCAGGAAGTACTGGAAGGGCTGGGGTGGAAATTCCACAGAATTTGGTCAACTGACTGGTTCAATGACCCGAGCCTTGAAGCTGAGAAGCTGAGAAGCCGGATCGAGGAGCGCCTTTCTGAAGAGTCGGATAAAGTTCAATCGACGGTGACAATATCCAATCAGGAAAGCGAACAGAGTACGGAGGATCTTTTCGATGACTCCAAAGCCATTCCCGACTTGTTTCAAGAAATCGATATTGAAAGTAGTGCAAATATTGCAGAGCCGAAGGCAGGATACGAAAGTAACGAGGCAGTTGTAGTTCGTAATCAAGTTGAAACTGGGGACACTGTAAAGGTTCGTTATCTTGACGGCAAAGAAGAGACAATCCAGGTCACACTAAGCGAAGAAAAGAACGACCCCTCACAAGGAGTGATTCACGTTTCTCGGCCGATCGCGCGAGCGTTGCTTGGGGCGGAAGAAGAGGATGAAATAGAAGTCTTGATCGGCAATCGTTTACGACTCGCGGTGGTCGAAAATGTGCATAAACACTAAATGGTAGTTAGGGCGAGGGTAAGCGCGGCAACGCACATTAGTCGACAGTAGGGGAGGTTTAGTGCGGAACACTCACGGATTACCGCCCAGTTTCATCTCCCTGCGCCAACCTAACCTAAGCTACTGAATCAACATCTTTTTTACTAACTGATCCGCGGATAGCCTAGTCTAGAATAATCAGTAACTTATTGATTTTTAAGTCCCTCATAATCCCTTGGTCGTAGGTTCGAGTCCTACCGGGCCCACCAAATTTTCAAATTCATTTTGCGCTTCATAAAAACACCTGGCGCTGCGGTTCGTCGCGAAAGCAGATCGCCATCAGGTGACCCGGTATCGTGTTACGCGGCAGTGTCGTCGAAGGAGTCTCGTAACGGACTACGAATGCCAATGTCGACCCGTTCGCGCACACCACGGCTTCAGAATTATTTCATTGCTCCGGTCACGACCGACGTTTAACTCCCGGTGCGGCTTCATCGGCGTTTGCTCATCCTGGAAACTCCGTGTCCGTTTAAGTACGGAATTGCCTCCGGTTTAACGACCCGGAGTTACCGGGCGGTTACCGCAGGAGAATTATCCATTGTCGCTTTGGGGCCACGGCCGCCCTTCGAGGTCATCCAGTAACGGTATCCCGATTGGCAAGGGCATCGGCGAGTACGCGAACCCGCAGGGGGATATATCGATGACTCGGATAGATCAAAGAAATAGGTAATGGTGCGGGCTTTTGTTTTTGCAAAACTTCCACGAGGGTTCCGCTATCGACTTCGCGCTGAGCCATATGTCGTGGAACTTGAATGATCCCCAACCCGGCAGCCGCTGCCTTCACGAGCGCCTCGCCATCACCCAGCCGTATATCGCTCTCAAGATTTAACGAGTAACTGCGCTTTCCTGATTGAAATTGCCACGGCCGGTCGCGCCCGTTTGCCGGAACGCGAAATAACAGACAGGCGTGCTGTGTCAGTTCTTGCGGAGATTCCGGCGTCCCCTGCGCTTCGATATAAGCCGGGCTCGCGTAGGTGGAGATAGCCTGTTGGTCGAACATTCTGCCGACCAGCCGGGAGTCGTTCAGAGGGCCAATGCGTACCGCCGCGTCGAGCCCCTCCTTGATAATGTCAACGACATGGTCAGAAAAGCGCGCATCTATCTTTAGCTCGGGGTGATGTTCCATCAAACGAGTCAGTACCGGTAACACCACGTCGCGGCCATACGTCACCGGCATGTCGATGCGCAGAATGCCCGAGGGACTCGCATCCGTGCCGGCGGCGTCCCCCTCGAGCAACGCAATCTCTTCTAACACGCGGTTGGCGCGAATGAATAACCGCTCACCTTCAGTCGATAAAGTGACCTGTCGGGTTGTTCGGTGGAAAAGTCTCACACCCAGCTGTGACTCCAGGCGGGCTATATTCTTGGCCACGGCTGATGGGGAATGCCCGAGTTCGCGTGCAGCGTTCGCGAAGCTGGCGTGACGTGCAGCCGAAGTGAATGAGACGAGCAGGTCGATACTAATCATGATCCGGAGTGATTCAAATTAGCGAAATATTGTCACTAGTATTATGTCATTTAGGGATATTTTATTGCCAATAAAGATCACCCATACTCCAGCGTCAGTTAGTGGTGAACCATCGTCAGCATCTGAAGGAGAGCCTAATGAGCGTCATCCGGAACTCAGAACTTCCCCGCACATCCCTGCCTGGTATTGAGCATACGACCCTTGCCAGCTCCGCAAACGGGCTGACGAATCTCTCTATCTGGAGACAAAGTATCGCGCCGGGGGGCGCGACTCCTCCGCATCGCCACGAATGCGAAGAGGTAGTCCTTATTTCTGCCGGGGAGGGGGAATTGCGTCTCGACGGGAAAGTGCACCGGTTCGGGCCAGATACGACGCTTGCAATACCGGGTAACGTTCCGCACGAAATCATTAATACCGGCGATAAGCATCTCGAGTTGGTAGGCATACTCGCGGCTTCGCCAGTCGAGGTTTTTTTTCCTGACGGCCAACGCATCGAACTGCCCTGGGTAACCTGATGTGCAACCTGCTGAAAAGGAAAAGGGGACGGAGGGATTATAAAAGTGGTCAATAATTAATCCCTCCGTCCCCTTTTTTACAGAGTGAAGCTCCCCTTTTCTACCCTTTTCTAGCTTTCCGTTGCGTATGAGGCGACATCCGGGCAACTGCAGATCAGGTGTCTGTCGCCGTGCGCGTTGTCGATGCGTGATACCGGCGGCCAGTACTTGTCGTCCCGCAGTTCCGGCGCGGGAAAGAATGCCTGCTCCTTCGTGTACGGTTTATCCCACTCGTCGGCGATGAGCAGGCTGTGCGTATGCGGTGCGTTGCGCAGCAGGTTGTCCTCGCGCTCGGCAATGCCCTCCTCAACCGCCGCTATCTCGCGACGTATCGCGATCATGGCATCGCAGAAACGATCGAGTTCGCGCTTGTTCTCGCTTTCCGTCGGCTCGATCATGAGTGTGTCGGCCACCGGGAAAGACATCGTCGGCGCGTGAAACCCGTAGTCGACGAGACGCTTGGCAACGTCGTCGACCGTGATCCCGGTCGCCGCCTTGATCGCCCGCAGATCGATAATGCATTCGTGCGCGACCATGCCGTTCTTGCCGGTATAGAGCACGGGGTAATGTTCGGCGAGGCGGGTCGCGATGTAGTTCGCGGCGAGTATCGCGACCATCGTCGCCCGCCGCAAGCCGCGCGCACCCATCATCGCGATATAAGCCCACGAGATACTCAGGATGCTGGCCGATCCCCACGGCGCGGCCGACACCGCGCCGATCGTGCCATCGGGTCCGGCGGCGGGATTGACGCCGCCGACCACCGGATGGTCAGGGAGAAAAGGACACAGGTGGGACATCACCCCGATGGGTCCCATGCCCGGTCCGCCGCCGCCGTGCGGGATCGCGAATGTTTTATGCAGGTTGACGTGCATGACATCGGCGCCAATTTCACCCGGGCGACAGATACCCACGAGTGCATTCAGATTCGCGCCGTCCATGTAGACCTGTCCGCCACAATTATGGACGATGTCGCAGACCTCGCGGATAGACGCTTCGTACACGCCGTGGGTGGATGGGTAAGTGATCATCAGTGCGGCGAGATGGTCTGCATGTTGCTCCGCCTTGCGCGTCAGATCGTCGAGATCGACATTACCCTGTTCGTCGCAGTCGACTACGACAACGCGCATGCCCGCCATCACCGCGCTGGCCGGATTCGTGCCGTGCGCCGATGCCGGGATCAGGCACACGTTGCGCGCGCCCTCTCCAAGCGTTTCGTGATATTTGCGTATCACGAGCAAGCCGGCGTATTCACCCTGTGAACCGGCGTTCGGCTGCAGCGAGAACGCGGCAAAGCCGGTGAGGTCGCACAACATGTTTCCGAGTTCATCGAACATCTGCTGGTAGCCCTGCGCCTGGTCGAGCGGCACGAACGGATGCAAATCGCTGAACTCCGGGTACGACAGCGCCTGCATCTCGACCGCCGCGTTCAGCTTCATCGTGCACGAGCCGAGCGGGATCATGGCGCGGTCGAGCGCGATGTCGCGCCGCGCGAGGCGACGCATGTAGCGCATCATTTCGGTTTCACTGTGATAACGCTCGAACACGGGATGCGTGAGCAGCGGAGCGTCGCGCATCAGCGCCGGCGGCAACGGCGTCGTCACTGCTTCATCGAGCGTTGCGAGAACCGGCTCGTCGTGCTGGTCGCGCACGAACACGCGCCACAACGTGCGCAGAATTGCACGGGTAACGGTTTCGTCGAACGCGATGCCGAGGTGGTCCGCATCCACCACCCGCAGATTGATCCCGGCTTCCCGCGCTTTCGCGGCGAAATGCCGCGCGCGGTGCGGCACCCGCACGGTTACGGTATCGAACCAGCAGGCGGTGACGACTTCGTAGCCCATTTCCGTGAGGCCGGCGACAAACAGACTCGCGAGCCGATGCACGCGGTTCGCGATCAGGCTCAGGCCGCGTGGACCGTGGTAGACGGCATAGAACCCCGCGAGTACGGCGAGCAGCACCTGCGAGGTGCAGATATTACTCGTCGCCTTGTCGCGGCGGATGTGCTGTTCGCGGGTTTGCAGCGCCATGCGCATCGCGGGCCGACCGTCGCGGTCGACGGATACGCCGATGACCCGTCCCGGCATCGAACGCACGAACTGCTGCCGGGTGGCGTAGAACGCCGCATGCGGCCCGCCGTAACCCATGGGTACACCGAATCGTTGCGCGCTGCCGACCACGATGTCGGCGCCCATCGCGCCCGGCGAACGCAGCAGCACGAGCGCGAGCGGATCGGCCGCCACCGTGCTGACGGCGCCGCTCGACGCCGCCGCCGCAATGATGTCGGAGAAATCCCGCACCTCGCCGCCCGAACCGGGATACTGCAGCAGAATGCCGAAACAATCGGACCCGTCCCATGATCCGGGATCGTCAACCACGACGTCGAAGCCGAAGTAACGTGCCCGGGTGCGCACGACGGCGATGGTTTGTGGATGGCAATCGCGATCGACGAGAAACCGGGCCGATGGCGACTTCGACACCCGCCGGGCCATCGCCATTGCTTCGGCCGCCGCGGTGGCTTCATCGAGCATCGAGGCGTTTGCGATTTCCATGCCGGTGAGGTCGATCACCATCTGCTGGAAGTTCAGCAGCGCTTCCAGCCGGCCCTGGCTGATCTCGGCCTGGTACGGTGTGTAGGCCGTGTACCAGCCGGGGTTTTCGAGCACGTTGCGCTTGATCACTTCCGGCATGAGCGTGCCGTGGTAACCCATGCCGATCATCGACGTGAGCACCCGGTTGCGTTCGCGCATCGACTTCAGGTGCGCGATCACCGCGCGCTCGCTGATCGTCTCCGTCAGCGACAAGGTCGCGGTGGAAATGATGTTTTCGGGTACGGCCCGATCGATGATCGATTCGAGCGTATCGAGTCCGAGCGCCTGCAACATCTCGTCGAGCTGTTTGCGGTCGGGGCCAATGTGGCGGCGAATGAAATCGCCGCGCATTTCATAATCCTTCAGCTTCATGAAATACCGTCGCGATTGGGGTTCGAAGTTGCCGGCTGTCCGCAGTTCGCGGACGGCCGACCTACAGGTCGGCGATGAAAGCCGCGTACGCGGTCTCGTCCATATACGCATCGAGACCGGCGTCGCCGTCGACCTCGAGACGCACGAGCCAGCCGCCGTCGAGCGGTTCGCCGTTGACGATTTCCGGCTCGTCGGCGAGTCGCTCGTTCACCGCGACGACCTTGCCGTCAAACGGCATGTGCACCTCGCCCACGGTCTTGACGGACTCGATGATCACGACGTTCGATTCTTTCTCGATCGCGCTGCCGGGCTCCGGCAGTTCGACGAACACGATGTCGCCAAGTTGGTCCTGCGCATAGTCCGAAATGCCAACGGTGATACTGCCATCGTCCTCGGCGCGCAGCCACTCGTGTTCCCTGGTGTATCTCAGCGTGCTCATACGGGCGGTTTACCTCCTCATAAGGTGATCAGTTTCGCTTGTATCGGTGCGGAACGAATGGCAGCGCGCTGACCTCGGCGTCGAGCGCCCGGCCACGCACGTGGGCGATCAGTTTCGTTCCGGGATCCGCCAGCCGGCGGTCTACATAAGCCATGGCGACCGGATGGCCCGCCGTCGGACCGAACGTGCCGGAGGTAATTCTCCCCGCTGCGGCACCGTCCCCGGTGACGAGTTCCGTGCCGCCCCGGAGCGGCTGCCGGCCGGCGGCGCGCACGCCGACCCGCCGGCGCAGCGGCGGCTTTTGCAGTTGTTCGAGAATGCGCGCGGCGCCCGGGAAGCGCGCGGGCGTGGCATGCTCGCCGCGGTATTTACGCGCAAGGAGCCATCCCAGACCGGCCTCGACCGGACTTACATCGGGCCCGATATCCGTTCCGGACAAACACAACCCCGCCTCGAGCCGCAGCGAATCCCGCGCGCCGAGACCCACGGGTGCAACGTCCGGCGAGGCGAGCAGCTGCTCGGCGAGGTCACAAGCCGCGTCGGCCGGCAGGGAGATTTCGAAACCGTCTTCGCCGGTATAGCCGGAGCGGCTGATCAGGCACTCGGCGCCCCCGATCGTGAACCGGCCCGCTTGCATGAACGTGAGCGCCGCCAGCGCCGGGCACAGCGCTTCGAGTACTGCAGCGGCCCGGGGCCCCTGCAACGCAAGCAACGCGAGATCCTCGCACACGTCGAGTTCGGCCCCGTCACCGAGTTCGCGCAGGATATGCGCATGAACCTGCGCCACGAACGCAGCGTTCACGACAATCGCGAAACCCTCCGGCAAGCGCGTGATCATGACGTCATCGACGATGCCGCCGTCGGCGCGGGTCAGCACGGAATAAACCTGGTGGTACTCGGCAAGCTTCGCGATGTCCGCCGGCACGAGCGCTTCGAGGGCCTCGTCGCTGACCCGGAGCCGGAACTGGCCCATGTGCGACACATCGAACAGCCCTGCCCGCGCGCGCGTGTGCTGATGTTCGGCGATGATGCCGGTGGGGTACTGAACCGGCATCGCGTAGCCCGCGAACCCGACCAGGCGAGCATCGTGCGCTTCGTGCAGTTCGAATAGCGGCGTTTTTTTTAGCGCCGCGGTAGCTGAGTCGTTCATGAAGATCCGGGATGTTCGTCGTCCGAAGCCGGGCAGCCCGCAGTTGAATCGTCCAGGGTTCAGGCCGGGCGCGACACTCCGGGCATTCCGTTACAGGTGAACTATCGCATAACGCGCCGCCATACGGTATCGAAGGCGGTTAAGGGGATTGGGGATCGGCTTGCAGCGCTACCGGCTCAACGGTTGGTTTTGCGCGGCAACGATCGCCGCCGTCGCGAGGGATCCGCAGGTGAAGAAACCAGCAAGCTGCAAGAAAGTGGTCGAAACGGAGGCGTTGGACGTCGGGGCCGGACCAGACAAGACTGTTCATTTCGCGCGAACACCACTACGAAATCCGCAGGACTCCATGAGCTGGACCCGAAAGGTGCCCGATCGGGAGGCGGTATCGTCGGGCCTGGCGGACGCCGTTGTTGCAACGGCACCCGCTTAGAATCACTTAATCAACGTCTCATCGCCGTTTAAGCGCCCTGAAGCGGTGTGATTAAATGACAAGTCACGCCAAATCAACTGCTTGAGTTGGTCCGACCCTCACGCACGAGCAGCACCGCCACCGCGCTCAACAAGGTCCACAACGCCGCCGGCAGCGGAACCGCCGTGAACGAATAACCCAACTCGGACTCAATCGCATAACCCGGGGACAACTCGAAGCTCAACTCCGCCGAATTTCCGAAATCCATGAGCAACTGACTCGTAGGGTCACCCCGCACGTTGCCGAGCAGGTGCATGCGGTAGACGAGTTGAAAGGCCTCGCCGACGACGACATCGAACGTATCCATGGCCTCGATCTCGATGGGCATCGGCGTTGGCGACGTAAGAAACGGGTCACCGGGGAGAAATCTGCGTCTGAACAGACCGGCGTCACCCGTCGACAGTCCCATGCCCCCGTTCGTCGAATCCCAGCCATCGGGCGATCGCGAGAGCAGCGCTTCAACCGTTGCGCTCGCTTCGGCGGGAGAACCCGCGGCGAACAGGTCGCCGCGCACTCGCAACCGCGCCGTGATTTGCATCGTTTCACCCGGATCGGGGCCGGCGACGGTGAAACGGTCCCGCGCGTGTACGTTGAGGCTGCCGGCTGCCTGGAAGCCGATACCGGCCGGCGAGGTGTCGAAACGCGCCAGCAGTACGCCGGCACTATGAAGGATCGAACCGCTGCCAAACAGTTCCGCAGTCGCTATCTGGGAGTAATCGTCGTACTGCAGGTTATTGATGGACTCGACGCACATCGTACCGGACGGGATACTGCACTCGCTGCCGGTCGAGGAGATGCGCAACAGCGAATCGGCCGGGCCGCCACTCGTACCGAACGGCGATGCCTGCGTGGCGAGGGAAAAAACGACGAGGGCGGCCGCAGCCAGCCATCGCGCCGGTGTGACTATCGCAGCGTTGGTCTGTAATGTCGTCATTACACCCTCCTTTGCAATTTTCAGATCCGCGGCACACGCCGGGCGCCGATGCGTACCCCGCCTTTCAACTATGGCCTATGAAAGGCGGGGCTGCCAGTTTCGTGGCGGTGCGATTCCGTACTGCATGCACGGTTATCCGATCCTTTCATCACGCGTCGGGATCGCACCAGACAAGGCGGTTCATTGGGCGGAATGACTACCGCGAGTTCCACAAGCTTCTATCGCCTGGATCCGACATGTGCCCGATGTTCAGGCGGTCCGGCCGGTCGAAGGCCGGTATTCCGGGCGTGGCGGCCCGGAATTACAGACTCGATGTCGCAAGCACCCTCAAGCGCGGGAGTTAAATGCCAAGCCGCGCCAAATCAGCTATTCAAGTTGGTCTGCCCCCGATTCTGACGCTGCCCTTTGGGTCTCAGCCCCTCCCCCATCGGTCGTTCGCTCGCATGCTCGGCGAGGATCCGCTTCTTGAGTAATTGCCTCACATGAGTCAAGCCTTCGTCCGCGCCCAGCACACGCAGTCTGAAGTCGGGATCGTTGTCCAGTAACTTCTGCTGCGCTTCTATGAGTGCCTTGTCTTCATGGAAGGCCTCAACGAGGCTGTCGTGCAACGATATCGCGATATTCGGATTGTGCAGGTCGAAGTTGTGCAGATAGTTCCAGAATAAATGCGTGGTAGCGCGCGTCTCCGGGGTCATGTACTGGCTGTTGCGGTATTGACGGGCTCCCTGTTCCACCGACTCGGCGCCGCTGCCTGCAGGGGAAAACAGCGTTTCCATGAGAAAAACTCCGGGCACGTGGACCTCGGTAATGTTCCGGCGATCAACGTTCGCTTGTTTGTCGGCGATCACTTTTTGATGATAGGGCGGTGAATTCGTGTCACGGTGCCAGCGTTCGAGTCTGAAACCCCAGGGCTCACGCTCCACTTTGGTCGGCTTGCTTTTATACGCGTACTCTTCCGAACCGCCCAGCGTATTCGTGTGAACGAACGCCAGGTGACCAATATCACTGAGGTTGTCGACGATAAGTAAATAGTTCGCGTCATAGTGCAGGTAGCCCGGCAGACCGCGCCAGTTCGGATCCCCCAGGGGCGCGTAGTCCAGGATCAGATCCGGATCGGCCAGGTCCGGATCTCCCATCCAGATCCACACCAGATGATTGCGTTCTTCCACCGGGTAACTTTGCACCTGGAACGTCGGTGGAATTCTTTCCTGTCCCGGTATTTCGATGCACCGACCCGCGGGATCGAACTTCGATCCATGGTACATACAGCGGATACAGTCACCTTCCAGTCGACCCATTGAAAGCGGGGCCGCACGATGGCAGCAACGATCATCCAGCGCTACGAACTGTCCGCTTTCCCCCTGGAACAACACGATAGGCTTTTCAAGCAACGTACGCGCCAGCAGTTTTCCGTCGATGAGTTCATGGTCCCATGCGGCGACGTACCAGGAGTTCATAAGAAACGTATTTTCGGAAACCTCCATTGGTGCCTCCCGATTGATGTGGGCAGCCAGGACGCTGCACCCGGACATACTAGAGGGAACATCGGGGTCGGACCAAGTAAAGCCCTTGATTCGTCAGGATAACTGCCGCGAATTCACGGAAATTCATCGCTTAGATTCGAAATGTGCCCCATGTTATGGCGGTTTAACATGTCGAAAGCAGTCGTTGCGACGCGCACGCCAAGAGCCTGTTTATCGACGGTTAATTACCATTTAAGAACCCTCAACACGCGTAATTGAATGGTAAAACACGCCAAATCAACTAGTTAACTTGGTCCGACCCCTATCGTTCACGCCAAACAACTAGTTAACCTGGTCCGACCCCTATCGTTATCTTTTCTCCGCGCTCCCTTCGAGCTCGACCGCCGGAACCTGACGAGAATCAGCGACGATGCCGCGCCGAGCAGCCCAAGCGATGCTGGCAGCGGCACGGGTTGAGTCAGAAAAACGCCGGAGGCGGATGCGAGCTCGAAACCCGGCGGCAGGCTCAGCATTACCCGGGCCGTGTGCGACGCGTCAAAAGAAACGCCGCCGCCCAGATTGGCGTAAATATCGGCGTTCAGAAAGAAGTTGAATCCGAACAGCGCGCTCTCGGTCGCACCGTCCCCGATGAAAATACTTTTCGTCGCGTTCAGGGTGATGTCGAAAAAATTTTCACTGGCGGATTCTATGGTCACGTTGCCGGTGGGAATCGTGACGTAGCTTTCCGTCCCGCCAAGACCGCTGGTGTCGCGTGACCAGATGTGGCGCCATTGTGCGGTGGTCACTTCCGACAGCCCGAACAGGGTCGCGCGCCCGAATTCCAGTCGCGCGGTCGACTGAATGCTTTCAAAAAAATCACCGGTCGTCTGCCACTCGGGGTCGGCCTCAACGCGGACAGACAGCCCGACGTTGATGAATTCCCCGGGGCCGGCGAGCGGGCGCGTGATACGGAATTCCTCGCTCATTCCGCTTAACCAGAACACACCGGTTGAGCCCGATGCATACGAGCTTCCTTTAATGAGTCCGGTTGCCAGGTCCGCGGAAACCGATGCGCCTTCGTAGGCGAATTGCAAAGGCGCGTACATGAAACTGTGGTTGTAGGTTCTTTCATATGCTTGTGGTGCGGTAACGGTGCCGCAACACAACGATCCTGGAGAGCCGTTTATTGTCACCTGAACCTGTCCCGCGTGGACGGTACTCAGGTGCAACGCTGCAGCCGCCATCAGCAGCGCAGGCGTCAGGCCCTGCCTTGTTCGTGTGGTCATGATGCTATTCCTTCAGTGCTCGTGATGGATGTCCCTGTGCGCCGGCGAATGCACCGGCCGGAGTGGCCAATCCCGCTCAGCACGGGATTTGCCGAACGCAGCATGCGAGCGGAAACCGGCGCTATGCAAGCGGAAAATCCGGTACTAAATCTCACATCCCGATCGCCGCGTGCTTGCCTGTCTCCGCCACCGGCAAGGCGTGAATTTGCGACGGGCACGCGATCGGGATAGCGCCACAGGCACGCGTTTCCAGATGCGCGGAAACGATGCTTTTGTGCGATTACGCGCGCGAGATTGTGTTACCCGGAAAAGGACGAATGTCCGACCGGCACCGACAGCGAGAGGACGCGGATAACCATTCGGTCGAAGCGCTGCCGGGAGTCCTCGTGAAGTCGAGTCCGGAAGCAACTTCTTTTTGCCGGAGAGCCTCCCGGTGTCGCGAAGTTCAAATCAGCAATTCAGCTAACACTAGCCACTCGAGCCGAACGCGTTCTTTCTCGCAACCCGGGGCGACGTGCCATGCCACCGCTGAAACGCGCGACCGAATGCCGATTGAGTCTGGTACCCGAGCATGTCCGCAATCTGGGCGAGACGGAGTCTCGATGACGTGACGTGATGCCAGGCAAGGTCCGCCCGTACGGAGTCCGCGACTGCGCTGAAATTCGTGCCGAGGTTTTCCAGTCGACGCTGCAAGGTTCGTTCGGACAGCCTCAGGGTTTCGGCGACCGTACGGATAGAACACTCCTTGTACGGGAGCAGGACGGTGAGGATTGATTTTACTTCCGTCAGTACGATTGGCCCTTCATGCTGCGAATACGCCAGCGCCGATTGTTTTGACAACCCGCGTAGTGCTCCTCGTCCGAGCGTTCGATCGAGGATCGAGTTTTCGATAAATAATGCGTCGCTCGCGCTGCCGAATTCCGGCCGCCGGCCGAAGAATTCCGTAAACGAATCGTTGGCAACGGCACTTTGTCGCAAGGCGACGCGAGACGGCTGCCACCGTGCCTGGATGTTTTCCCGTATGAACAGGCAAACAACCGCCAGCGACGCATTGATAACCTGGCGATGACCGTGCCGTCCGAGGGGTTGCAGAGCATAGTGCAGCCACTGACCGTCCCCCGCTGGCTCGAATCGAAACACCCCCATGTCCGTGAACAAACCATAGTATTTGACGAAACACTGCAGCGCCGCGAATACCGATTCGGCATCGCGCATCAACAGCCAGATCCGTCCGAAGATACCCATCGGTAAGCGGCTTCCGTGAAGCAGCCCGAACTCGGGGCAGTCGCAGGCTTCGGCCGCTAATTCCAGATAATCGATCAGGCATTCAGCATCGATATAAACATCCGGCGTCTCGAACGCATAGGCGGGAACCCCTGCTGCGCGCGCAATCGTCTCGGGCTCACCGCCGAGTTCCGCGATGAGTTCCCGTGAACCGATTAGGGAAGCGCTGAAAACGACACTTCGGGACGAGAGTTTGGGTTGGCGCATAAAGACTATTTTATGGCGGCTATTGGATAATTTTGTTCGATTATAGGGTGTAGCATCCGTCGACAACATGCCGGCCTGCCAACCCGGTTTCTTACGCAAACCGGACACGAGGCAGGTCCGGACTGCGCTCGTGTGCCGGGCGACAAACCGGCGTTTTGCGGAGGGGTACTGAATGTCGAAAAGCAAACTCGTTCCGGTGGGCGAATTAGCGGACGGTGAAATTCGCCCAATCGAGATCGATGGCCGTCACCTGCTGCTGGTTAACGGCGAAAAAGGACCCGCGCTGATTGACCGGGTCTGCCCCCATGCGGGAGGCGACCTTGCCCAAGGCAAGGTCGTCGCCAACCGCATACGGTGCCCCACGCACAGCTACTTGTTCGACCTTGAAACGGGGAGTTGCCCGCTCGGCCGACGCGAAGGCTGGGGGCCGGTGGCGGTATATGAGTTGCAATCAAGCGACGGATTTCTTTGCGTCGAATTCGCGGATTAAAAGCCGCAATGCCGGCGTTCCGGCTAAGCGGCAGCGATAACAACCCGACTACCTGTACATCAACAGATTCAGAGGATCGTAAACATGACTGATTTGGACATCATCATCCGGGGTGGAATGATTATCGATGGACAACGCACGCCAAGATACCGCGGCGACATCGGCATCAAGGACGGCCAGGTCGCAGCGATCACGGGGGTCGGCGGCTTGTCGAAGAAAACAGCGAGCAAGGAAATCGACGCCGAAGGTCTGATCGTTGCGCCTGGCTTCGTCGATTTGCACACGCACTACGACGCCCAGGTGTTCTGGGATCCCTATTGCACCACGAGTGGCTGGCACGGCGTCACGTCGGTGGTGATCGGGAACTGCGGATTTGGCATCGCTCCGGTGAAGGAAGACGGTCGTGAACGGGCGATGCTCTCGCTGACACGTAACGAGGCGATCTCATACGACGCGATGGCCGAAGCTCTGGCCTGGGACTGGGAAACGTTTCCGGAATTCATGGATGCGATCGAGCGTACCCCGAAAGGCATTAATCTGCTGACCTATATTCCGCTGTCGCCGCTGATTGCCTATGTAATGGGCGGGTTCGACAATGCGAAGAAACGTCGCCCGGGCAAAGACGAGATGGGGCGAATCAAACAGCTGATTTCTGACGCAATGGACGCAGGTGCCTGCGGGATTTCTTCACAGAATCTTGGCGACACTTCCCTGCAACGCGATTACGACGGCTCACCGAACGTCACGGACGTTATGCATTTCGACGATTTTCTCGACATGGTCTCGGTGCTCAAAGATAAAGGTCGCGGCGCGGTTCAGGTGCTCGGACTGACGCCGGAACAAACGGAACGCGTGTGTGAGGCCAGCGGCGCTAACGTGATCTATAACGTGCTGGCACTCGAGTGCGACCAACACGGCATGAAGACGGAAGGTTCGTGGGAATCTTTCACGGACTGGATGGAGGATGCGAATCGCCGCGGGCTCAAGGTAAGCGCACAAACAGTGACAACCGGGATCGATTTTACGTTCACGTTCGAAGACTGGAACCTTTACGATTTCAGTCCCCACTGGCGCGACCTGTGCCTGGGCACAACCAAAGAAAAACTCGCGAAGATGAGCGATCCAAAACGCCGCGAAGCGGTCAGGCAGGAGTACGACGCTGCCGCCGACGCAACCCGCGAAGACTTCAATTCGGAACTCGAAAACGACATCGCGGCAACTGCCCTCGTGCAATTCCGAACCGTCGCGGACAATACCGTCGTCATGGTGGATAACGATGATCTCGTGAAGTACGAAGGCATGACCATCCGCCAGATTGCGGAGCAGGAGAACAAGCACATTTGCGACGTCATCCTCGACATCGCCGTCGCCGACGAACTAAGAACGACGTTTGCGACACCGCCGAACCAGTACAACCCGGATGACATGAGGAAGTTGTTACAGAAACCGTACACGATTCCCGGCATTTCCGACGGCGGCGCGCATATGAAGTTTTCCGCGTTCGGCCGCTACGGCACGGAGTATCTCGTGTACTACGTGCGCGAAGGCAAGATGGTCGATCTGGAATACGCCCATTGGCACCTGAGCTCGATACCCGCCCAGTATGCGGGACTGCATGACCGCGGGGTGCTGCGCGTTGGCAGCCCGGCCGATGTCGTTATCTACGATTTCGATGCACTGGGCTGGACCGAAGCGGAAAAAGCGTTTGATTTGCCGGCGGGCGACTGGCGCCGGATCACGAAAGGCATCGGCTATCGCTATACGCTCGTTAACGGCGAAATCACGTTCGTCGACGGCGAGAATACCGGCGCCACCCCGGGGCGCCTGCTAAGAAACGGGCATGCCTGAACATTGAAGTCGTTCGTTCGAATCGCGTGGCGCATGGCAACCGGGTGCGCCACACGCGTTCGAATCCGTCCCGGTACTAAGGCCAAACGGGTCCCGTCGGGGTCTCCCGTCGGGGTTCCCGTCGGGGTCGGACCAGGTAAGGTCGTTGATTCGGTAGGGAAATTGTCTCTGAACCCTCAGCCAGCCATCGCTTGGATTCGAAATGCACCCCATGTTTTCACGTTCTGGCAGAGCGAAGACGGTCGTTCCGGCACGCCCGCCAAGAGCCATTTAATTGCGGTTTTTTCGCCGTTTAAGAACCCTCGTTGGGCGGAATCGAATGGCAAATCTCGCCAAATCAACGAGTTGAGTTGGTCCGACCCCGATCGTGCCGCTTGACAGGCTTGTCGACTCGGATCCACGCTTGCGGTGGGCCGCAGAGGAGTGACCGATGTCTCGACGACAACTGCTTTTCTTGTTTGCCGCGATCCCGGGGCTGGTGTTCAATCTGCCGGTGCTGGCATCGAGCAGTCGGCCCCCCCTGTCCGCCACTTACCGCGTTTTCAACAATACGGAAACCACCTATTTTTATACCGCGAGTTCGCGTTACGACTGTGGTCCGTTCCGGTGTACGTGGTTGTGGGAAGTCGAACATGACCATCCCGATCCGCTGTCGCCGTTCACGTTCAGTTGGGACGGCATCAATCTGAATGGTGCGTTGCCGGGGTTCGAACAATGGACCGCGACGCGATCGGATGTGCTGGGGTTGCAACCGAACCCCGTGGCCACGCCGGGCAAGATGACGTTTCAGGGTCTCACCGGGCTCACCTCGGCATTTTCACCGCAGTACTACGATCATCCCGCGAGCGTTACACCGCAGAAAGTCGTGAGCTTAACCGATCGTCTCAACAATATCGGCGATTCGCTGTTCGAGACCAACGGCCGCAGTTCAGGGTCCTCGGCGCCCCCTCAGAACGCGGTCGTCGGCGCGCCGCTGGCTGCGACTGTAGCGCCGGACATCGAATTCGTGAGTACCGTCGAATTAATCGGCGTCGATGCGTTTCGTTACACCTACGAAGTGATCAACCGGCTCGACACGCCGATCGCTTTCACCTGGGGTGCGTTGGGTCTCAGCGATGTCGATGTCGCTGCAATGGACACGTTCATGCTGGCGCTCGAATCGACCCTGGCGCCGTTCGAAACCTATGGCTATATCCAGAGCTGGATCGATGGGGATCCGTTGTCCGGGCTCTCGGGGCCGGCGACGACACTCGTGGGTTTAGCGGCCGTGCCGTTACCGGGGGCCGGCTGGCTGCTCGCGGGCGCGCTCGGGGTACTCGTTGCGCGCAGGCGCAACGGCGTTCGATCGGCGTAGCCTCCTCATTCGTCTATTACGCAGCGCCGCAAACGCGCGAGCGGCGCGTCGACCCGGGCGCTGCCCGCGATGACCGCTCCGCGTGGATCCGGTGGCGGGATACCACCGCGCATGCTTCCGCCGCGAGCCGCCGCGACGACCTGGCCTTGCGAGTTTTGACTGCCCGCAGGGTCGGCAGGCGAGGCCGTTGATTTATCGGGCTATCTGCTTCCAACCCCGCGGCGATCCATCGCTTTGATTCGCAACGTGTCCCGTGACCTGGCGGTCTCGCATGTCGACGGCAGTCGTTCCGACGCGTCCGCTTAGAATCACTTAATCCATGGTTCATTGCCGTTTAAGGACCCTGAACACGCGTCATTGAATGGAAAATCGCGCCAAATCAACTATTTGAGTTGGTCCGACCCTGATCGGCTGATCGGATCCGCGGGTTCGGTTTCAACTATTCGTTGATTCTGAATCAAAGCCTTGACCGTATCGGCGTCAATGCGGGCTTCATATGATGTTCCACAGGAATCCCCTAACGAACCTTTGGAGCTAACCACGATGTCCGCAACCGAAGCCCGAGTAGTTCAGGAACCGAGCCAGACCGAAGCGAACAAGCGCGTACTGCAGCGTTATCTCGATGAGATCTTCAACGACCGCAACTACGCGGCAATCGATGAACTGATCCACCCCGATTTCCAGTGTGATCCGCCGAGCTTCCATGTGCCATGGCGCTTCGAGGATTTCAAAGACGGAGTACCGAAGTTCCTGGCGATGTTCTCACGCGCGACATGGAAAACGCTGGAGATGCTAGCGGAACGCGATCTCGTCGCCGGGATCTTCGAGTTTCGTGGATTCCATACCGGTGAGTCGCTCGGTATCGCACCAACCGGCAAGGAGGTGCGATTCACCGTGAACTTCATCTACCAGATCAAGGACGGCAAAATCATCGGTACGCGCAAGCTCAACGTCAATCACAACCTCGATTTTTTTACCGCGATGGGCCTGCCGAAGCCACCCGGATTCGTACACCCGACACCCCCCGGGTATTGAGGACATCGGGAGCCCGAATCAAATCCGGTTCCCGTAACGCGATCGACAGTGCCGGCGATGAGGCCGGTATTGTTGCGGCCCCGGATGCGGGCGCTTTCAGCCCGTAGGCCGCGACAGAAACTCGTCCGCATCTTCGAACGGAAACCGGATCTGCTCCTCAAGAAATTCGAGGAAGCAGCGCAGCCGGGGCAGGCGACGCTGCGTCGGGTGATAAATTGCATAAACGTCCGGCTGGCCCAGGAGTTCGTGTTCCGGCAGCACGCGCGCCAGACGGCCGGCGGCGATATCCGGCGCACCCTGCCACAGTGCAACAACGCCGATACCGAGGCCGTTGCGAATCACATCGAGGATCGCCTCCCCGTCATTCGTGTGGTAGTTGCCGCCTACCTTGATCGTCGTACGACGGCCTGCCGATTCCAGCTTCCACACATCGTAGTGGTTCAGCACTACACAGTTGTGCCGGGCGAGCATTTCCGGGTTCGCGGGGGTGCCGTGTTCGCGGAGGTAGTCGGCGCTGGCACAGAGGATGCGTCGCCCACTGCAGAGACGGCGCATGATCTGGTTCTCGGCATCGTCAGGCGCGCTGATGCGAAACGCGAGGTCGATACCTTCATTGACCATGTCGACGATGCGATCGGTGAACTGAACGTCGATCTGAACCCTGCTGTAGCGCTCGAGAAACCTGGCGACGATGTCCGCAAGATACAGCCGGCCGAACGCGACCGAGGTCGTGATCTTGAGCAGGCCACTGGGCTCGCTGCCGGCGTCGAGGCAGGCGTCGGCCTCGTCCACCGTTGCAATCACGGCGCGGGCGTATTCGTACAACACGGTCCCCGCGCCGGTCGGCGACAGGCTCCGCGTCGAACGATGAAATAAAGCCTCTCCGACGTCGCTTTCCAGGTTCTTCAATCGCTTGCTCGCGACGGCAGGCGTCATGTCGAGCAGCGCCGACGCCGCGGTGATACTGGACCGCTCGTAGATACGCACGAACAGGCGCAAGTCACGGATCGAGTCGAATGCCATGGTCGATCAACCTGAAAAGGGGGTCCGTTCTCTTATAGGACGGTTGCATGCCCGAATTCAAGCGCGTCGACGGACCGGTGCGTCGCCTTACCCATCCCCCGGGAATTGCCGACATCCGCACCCGATTCGGACAACTGCTTTACGCGCAGCGGCGTGCACGGTCCCGCGTCCCCGCGGACAACGGCTATCAGGACGTCGGCAGACGCGGAAACTTGCTGATGTCGCTCGCGACGTGCGGGAACAGGGGTTCGCACGCGCTGTAGGCGACGAGCAGCCTGGCGATCGATTCGAGACTGTTGATGTGCGTGCGTTCATACCCGTGAGTCGCATCGGTGCCGAACGTGATTAGCGCGTCGCGGACCTCATGGCCGGCCCTGATTGCCGAGTTCGCGTCGGAATAGTAGTAGCGAAAGACATCCACCTGAAAATCAATCGCGTGCTCCCGGCACAGACCCTTGAGCTTCTGCAGCATGTGATAGTCGAACGGGCCGCTCGTATCCTGGGCGCACAGCGTGACCCCGGTCTCAAGCGCATTCTGGCCCGGCGCGACCGGTCCGATATCGATGCCGACAAACTCGACCACGTCGGGCGACAGCGACGCGCCGGCGCCGGTGCCGATTTCCTCGGTGACGGTAAAGATCGCCTGGAAATCAATCGGCGGCGGTTCGGCACGATTGCGGATCGTCTTCAGCGCGGTAAGGAGCGCGGCGGCCCCGGCCTTGTTGTCGAGATGCCGGGCGAGCAGGTAGCCGTTGTCGGAGAACTCCGGATCGCTGTCGAAAGCCACAAGGTCGCCCGAGCGTATCCCGAGATTCGCGAGCGATCCGGCATCCGCGCACGGCTCGTTGACCCGCACCTCGACCTGGTCCCAGGCGATCGGCAGCGCATCGACGCGTTTGTTGAAGGCGTGCCCGGAAGCGAGCAACGGCAACACCTGGCCGCGAAACGCACGATTGCGCGTGAATACCGTCACGCGGCCGCCTTCGGCAAAACGGCTCGACCAGGTCCCGACGGGCTGCAGGGCGAGGCGGCCGTTGTCCTTGAGTGCCGTCACGACGGCGCCAATCGTGTCAATATGGTTGACGGCGGCGCGGGCAGGCGCGTGCGAACGTCCCGGAATGCGCGCAACGATCGTGCCGCGTCGGGTCAGCTCGAATTCGACTTCGAGCGCTTCGAGCTGGCGACACACGTAGCGCGACAACTCGCCGGTGAACCCGGTCGGGCTCGGGATCAGCAGCATCTCGTGCAGGCGTTGCCGCAGGTAATCGAGATCAACCGTCACGGCGTGTCGTCATCCTCGAACGGATACACGACACGGCCCGGCTCCGGCCCGTGACGCAGGGTCGGCGGCGTATTCTCGCGCGTGATCTGGCGCGGGAACTGTTCAACTTTCACCGTCGGTGCATCTTCCGCGAACGTTGGTTCCGAAGTCGCGTACGCCTCGAGCATGCGGCACACGTTCGTCAGACTATCGGTATGCGTGCGTTCCACGCTATGCGACGCATCGCCCGCGTAGGCAACTACCGCGGTACGCACATCGTGCCCGGCAGCGAGCGCGGCCGCCGCATCGCTGTGAAACGCACTCAGATATTTCTGCTGAAAAGGAATATCGGCGCGCACGGCGAGCTCGTGCAGGTGGGCGGTAAGATGATAGTCGTATGGACCGCTCGCATCACCGCGCGCGAGCGTCACGCGTTTAAACGGACTCTTCTCCGTCGCACGGACGGATTCGAAATCCACCGTGACGAGTTCCGACACCTCCGGCAGAATGGCTCCGCCCATACCGTGGCCCGTGGTCTCGGAAATCGTGAACAGGATGTAAATATCGTGCCTGATCTGCGCGTCGGTTTCGATCAGGTGACGGATCAGTTCGAGCACCGCCGCGGTGCCCGCCTTGTTGTCGAGATTGCGCCCGATGATGTAGCCGTTCTCGAGGATATCGGGCGCGCTGTCCAGGGCGACGAAATTGCCCACTTCGACCCCGAGATCAAGCACATCCTCATGCGTGAATACCGCCTCTTCGAGTCTGAGCTCGAGGTGATCCCAGTCCTGCGGCACCGCCTCCACGCCCTGATCGTGCGACACACCCCATTCCAGCATCGGCAGCAGACAGCCGCGGTAAGCGCCGTGTTCGCTGAACACAATCACGCGCGCGCCTTCAGCGAAGCGCGAACTCCAGGCACCGATCGGCGCGACCATGACACGGCCATCGTCGCGGATCTGCCGCACCATCGCGCCGATCGTGTCGACATGCGTGACAATGGCCCGTGCATGCCCCGTGCGCTGACCCGGCAGCCGTGCGCGAATCGTACCGCGGCGCGTGAGTCGGTACTCGACCCCGAGCTCCGTCAGCAGCGTGCCGACGTAACGCACGATCTCGTCGGTAAAACCGCACGGGCTCGGAATGGCAAGAAGTTCCAGTAATGTCTGCTTGATGCGTTCGGGTGAAATCATAAGGATTGCCAGTACCGGTTAATTCAGCGATCGCCGGCAACCCGTCGCGGGCGTCGTCCGGCCGTGAGCGGGAACAGCAGGTCGACGAAACGCTCCGCCGTGGGTTGCGGTTCGTGATTCGCCAGACCCGGCCGCTCATTCGCCTCGATGATGACATACTCGGTATTCGACGGCTCGGGCACGATGAAATCGAGTCCGACGACGGGGATATCCAGGCGCAACGCCGCCGTGCGCGCGGCCGTGACGAGCTGCGGATGGAGAATCGAGGTGACATCGTGAATGGTGCCACCGGTGTGCAAATTCGCGGTCTTGCGCACCTGCACGACGACGCCCTCCTCGATCACGTCGCCAAGACCATAGCCGGCTTCCGTGAGACACCGTAGCGTCTCGTCATCCATCGGTATCGTGCTCTCGCCATCGGTCGCCGCTTCACGCCGGCGGCTTTGTTTCGCGATGAGGGTTTCCGCGTCATGTTTGCCGTCGCCGATAATCTGCGCCGGGCGACGCACGGCCGCGGCGACGACGTGGCCCTTGATCACGACCACGCGCAAATCCTGCCCCGCATGAAACGACTCGAGCAACACCCGTTCAGAGAATTCGCGGGCCACCTTTATGGCGCGTTCCATCGCGTCATCATCACGAATCCCGATAGTGATGCCCTTGCCCTGCTCACCAATTACCGGCTTGACCACGATCGCGCCATGCGTCGCGAGGAACTCACGGTCTGCGTTCGCATCGCCGGCGAGCTGGTAGGACGGCGTCTTAAGGCCGGCGCCGCGCAGCCAACGGTGGGTGACAAACTTGTCCTGACACCGGCTCATGGCAATCGCCGAGGTGAGTTCGGTCAGTGATTCGCGGCAAACAACCGACTTGCCGCCCGACGTGAGGCGGAAATACCCCTCTTCGGTGTCGACGAGTTCGACGTCGATGCCCCGCGTCCGCGCTTCGTCGACGATGATGCGGGCATAGGGATTGAGCTTCTCGGTGGGATCCGGGCCAATGAACAGCGGCTCGTTGATCGCGTTCTTGCTCTTCACCGTGAACAACGCTTCGGGACGGAAGCCGATCTTTTCATACAGCCGTTTCGCTTCCATGTTGTCGTGGATGACCGACAGGTCCATGTAGCGATTGCCGCGATGCTTGAAATGCGCAGCCAGGCCGTGCACGAGCGCCTGACCGATCCCCGGTCGGCTGGAAAGTGGATCGACGGCAAGACTCCACAAACTCGAACCGCGTTCCGGGTCGTCGAATATGCTGATGTGATCGAGTCCGAGCACGGCGCCAAGTACGTCGCCGTCGACCGTATCGACCGCCACGAGCAGGACAACGCTGTCGTCGTTCCGATGCCGCCAGGCAAACCCCGGTTCCGCGTCGACCATGCCGCGGCGCGTGTAGATATCGTTGATGGCCTCCGCTTCGCTCTGGCTTTCGATACGCCGCACGACCATGCCGAACGGCACCGGCATCTCGTCGGTGTACTCATCGAGGCGCAGACGCAGGGTATCGGACGGGTCGAGAAACAATTGCTGTGGTGCATAGGACAACACCACGTGGGGCTGCTCGACGTAGATCGCAACGTCGCGCTGGTTCGGTTTTTCCTTGAGGATTTCCTGTGTCAGCGTCTCGGGGTCTTCGAAGGTCTGGCCGAAAATCACCCGACCCCAACCGCAATCCTGCACCACATTCGCCTTCATCTCATACACCCTGTCCCTGCAGCCAGAGTTCGAGCAAACCGAGTTGCCACAGTTTCGACCCGCGCAGCGGCGTGATATGCGCCTCCGGATCGGCAAGCAGGCGATCAACATACGCCGGGTTGAACAGTCCCCGTTCGCGCGCGCGATCGCAGCTCAGTGCCTCGCGCACGTATTCGAGTACCGTGCCGCGCAGATATTTCAGCGCGGGCACCGGAAAATAGCCTTTCGGGCGATCGATCACCGCGGCCGGAATCACTGCGCGCGCGGCTTCCTTGAGGATGTACTTGCCGCCGCCCGCGAGCTTGAGCGCCGACGGCATCGTGGCGGCAAACTCGACGAGTTCATGGTCGAGAAACGGTACGCGTGCTTCGAGTCCGAACGCCATGGTCATATTATCGACGCGCTTGACCGGATCGTCGACCAGCATCACCGTCGTGTCGAGATGCAGGGCCTTGTCGACCGGATCGGTCGTGTGCACGCCGGCGAAATGATCGCGCACGTAATCGCCCGCGTGATCGGCGTTCGCCAGCGCCGCGGCGCTCACGGTGTCGCGGTATTCGTCGAAGTCGCGGTCGAAAAAGGCGGCGCGGTAGCTCTCGTACGGGGTCGCGCTGCCGATCAGCGGCGGATACCAGTGGTAACCGCCAAACACCTCATCCGCCCCCTGACCGCTCTGCACGGCCTTGCACGTTCGCGACACCTCGCGCGACAGCAGGTAGAAGCCGATGCAGTCGTGACTGACCATCGGCTCGGCCATCGCGTTGATCGCGTTCGGTAGCTGTTCGAGAAGTTCGCCGGACGACACCCGGATCTTGTGGTGATCCGTCGCGAAATGCTCCGCGATCACATCAGAGTAGCGAAATTCGTCGCCAACTTCGTCGCCGACGGTTTCGAAACCCACCGAGTAGGTTTTGAAGTTCGCGATGCCGGCCTCCGCGACGAGGCCGACGAGCAGGCTCGAATCGACCCCGCCGGAAAGCAACACGCCGACATCGATGGCTGCCACGAGCCGGCGTTTGACCGCCGCGCGCAACTCGCCGAGCAGGCGTTCACGCCAGGCGTCCTCGCTCAGTTCCGGCGCGGCCGGGTTGAACGCGAGCTCCCAGTAGCGCCGGAATTCGACCTTGCCGTCCGCTTCGACGATGGCGTAGTGCGCCGGCGGCAACTTGCTGACGCCGTTCAGGATCGTTCGCGGCGGGGGCACGACGGCATGAAAGTTCAGATAGTGGTTAAGCGCAATCGTATCGATACTCGTGTCGATACCGCCGGCATCGAGCAGTGCCGGCAGGGTCGAGGCGAAACGCAGTCGCGTGGCGTCGAGGCTGTAGTAGAGCGGTTTGATGCCGAGCCGGTCGCGGGCGAGAAATGTGCGCCCGCTGTCACGTTCCCAGATAGCGCAGGCGAACATGCCCTGAAAGTGTTGCAGGCAGTCGGTGCCCCATTCGGCATACGCTTTCAACACGACTTCCGTATCACCCTCCGAATGGAACGTGTGCCCCAGCGCGGTCAGTTCCCGACGCAGCTCCGGATGGTTGTAGATGGCGCCATTGAACACGATCCCGAGCCCGAGTGCGGGATCGATCATCGGCTGCTGCGAGTGCGCGCTCAGATCCATCACCATGAGACGGCGATGGCCGAACCCGCGCGGTCCGGCAGCGAAGCAGCCGGCATCGTCCGGGCCCCGTGGGGCCTGGCGTGCATTCATACGTTCGATCACACTCAGATCGACCGCGGTGCCATCGAAACGGATTTCGCCTGCTATTCCGCACATGTGTCCGGTACTCTCTGTTGGTTTGTCGTCGCAGGGCCACAGCGTACGCGGCAGCCTTTATACAGGGTAACGCGCCTGATATTGCACTGCAAAATGGGGACGGCGACACCCGCGTGGCAAACAATGCAGATCGCGCACGCAAGGCGCGCGGAGCACGTGCGTCTCTGCCGCAGTACCTCGGCAGCGGTGATCAGCGCATCGCGGGCGAAACGCCGGGATGTCGACAGGCATCGCAGCGGTTGGACGGTTCGCGCACGCGGACGCGAATCGCGGACGGATCGCGGTCCGCGCCCTCCGCCAATCCGCGCGGCAGTTTATTCCCTGCGTTCGCGCGGCCCGTGCTTGCGACCCACCGCGGCGAGTTCCGTTTCCGTGAGGAAACCGTCGCCGTCCGCATCGATGCGCGCAAAGCGTTCTTCCACGGTCATGCGCTTCGCGTGCATAGCCTGGAACTCGCTCAGTGAAACCTGGCCGTCCCCGTCGCTGTCGATCGCCGAAAACGCAGGCGGGCGTGCCGCGGCTTCGAACATCAATCCGCCGGTAGCCATGGCAACGCAGAGCGCAATAATTTTGTTTCGATTCATTCCGGTTCTCCTCGTGTGAAAGTGAGCCTGCATGCTAGGGGAGTGACGCGTAACGGTGTGACGAAAAAATGTAAACACTGTGTAACAGCACGGATGCCGCGCGCGACGAGGTCCGAACACGGACTGCGGACAAGCCGGGTCGGCCGGTCGCAGCGTGCGTTACGGGTTGTTGCACATTCGTTTCCGTTTGCGACGGCAGTGCACGCAACAACGGCCGTGACGGTGGTAACGAAGACGCTCACGACCCGGGTCGCGCGTTCGTAACAGGCTTCGCGACGAGACGTTACAAGACGTTACTTCGAACAATCCCTAAATTACGTTGCCGATATCTACACTCCGTCCCACGTTGTTTTTAACCATGAAGGAAACGGAGAGTCTGATGAAAACATTGATTGCGGGGTCGTTAGTTGCGCTGGCCACGGTAACGAATCCGGCGTTCGCCGCCGAACCTGAAACGGGACCGTACTATGTCCGCCTGTTCGGGGCCGCGGCGCTGACCGACGACACGGATTACCGCACGAGCCTCGGCCGCTTTGAAAGTGAATTCGATACCGGCTTCGTCGTCGGCGGCGCCGCCGGTCTCGATACGAACTGGATCGCCGATAAATCGAAGGCCTTACGCCTCGAGCTCGAATACGCGTATCGCGAGAGCGACGTCGACGATCATGTGCTCGGCGGTGCGGCGCTGGCCGGCAGTGGCGGAGAATTCTCGGCGAACACGGTCATGGCGAACGTGTTGTTTGATTTCTTCCGCGATCGACCGGTTTCCGTCTACGTGGGCGGCGGCCTCGGGGTCGCGTTCACGGATTTCCGGAATTTCGGCATCACGGGAACCTCGGTCCTGGACGATGACGATGCCGTGTTCGCCTACCAGGGTATCGGTGGCGTCGAGTATGCGATCAATAAGGACTGGTCGGTGTTCGGCGAATATCGCTACCTCGGTCTCGAGGATTCCGAGGTCACGCTGACCCCCGCCGCCGGTGGCACGTGGAGAAACATCGAAATGGACAGCCACAATTTCGGTGCCGGGGTACGTTTACGCTTCTAGAACGCGGGCGATACCCCGCAACGATCGGGCTTCGGGCCGGAAGCAGGGTTTGCTCTCCGCCCGTTGCCCGATTGTCTTGCCGATCTGTTCAAGCCGGCATCGGATTGCGCCTCGCGGATCCCGTATTACGTCGAGCGTAGTACCACGCGACAAGACGCCTGCCCGCTCGGGCAGGCACCCTCATTGCACTGTTCGCAACGCATCCCGAGCGCCGCGTGCCTGGCCGTCGCGCACGAGTAACCACGACACATGCTCGGCCTGCTCGTCCACCATCGCGACCCGGTAACCCTGGTCGCGCGCGAGCGTACTGAGCACGAAGAACTCGGCATGGCGCGTCAAGCCCGCGGTCGCCGCGTGCGATTCGCGCCAGACCCGGTTCAGCACGTTACGCCACAGCGCCGTCACGTCGCCATCGAAGCGATGACGGTACGCAGGTTCGAGTCGGGCGACCCAGGCCGCGACGCGATTCGATTCAATACGGCTGTCGTGGACGAAATGCGTCACCGCTGCGGGCGCCGCGAGCCCCGCAAGCGCAGGACCGGCACCGGCGCATGCGATCACCGTGAGCGAGCGGGCAAACTCGCGGCGATTCACTGACCCGCCCCGGACCCGGAGGTCCCGCCGAGATAGGCGACAAGGGCATCGAGTTCAGCCGCGCTGATCTCGACCCGTCGAAATGACGGCATGCCGCCGAACCCGCGCCGTACCATGGTCCTGATCAGGGCCGGACTCAAATCCGTGCGCTGTTCCAGCACGACGGCGCCGGGTTCGCGAACCGCTTTCAACGCGACCGTACCCGGCGCCAACGGGCTGTCCGCGTGACAACCCGCACACCAGGTTTGAAATACCGCGTGTCCGGCGGCATTACCCGGATCGGCTGCCTGCGCCGCGGCAGCGAGGCCGCAGGCGAAGCCGAACACGGCGATGAACTTGCACCCGTCGAGCATTGCCCCTACTCCCGGTAACTGCGCGGCCACACACCGGATTTGCCCGGCGCGATGATCCCCTGCGGGTCGATCGCATCCTTCAGCAGCTCCTGAAACCGCAGCATCGCGTGGTTATTGAAATCGAACGTCCGCGCAACCTTGTCCATGTACGCAAGATGCGTCCGGTACTCACCGTAACCGGAATCGGCGAGGTCTGTTACGAGCAGACCGAACATCTCGCGCACTTTCTTCAGGTCCTCCGGGTTCGTCTTGCGGAACACGATCGTATTGATGAACCGCAGCACCCGCGTATTGCAGTAAAAACCGGCGAGGTGATCGAAACCGAATTCCTGCATGCGTTTACCGATCAAGGTATTCATTTTGCGCGCGTGTTCACCGGTGTTCGGTCCGACCGGAGAGAAGTCGATGTGACCCCCGGCGCCGTACCAGTTCGCGAGGCCGAATTCCGTCAGGTTTGGTACGCCGGCCTGGCTTTGATCACGCGGGTGTTCGATGACGTCGCCCGGATGGTAGCGACGCGCCTTGAACTCGATACCCGGGATCGCGCCGAGCGCGCGCTGGATGCGCGCCCAGGCATCGTTCACCGTCACTTCATTGCCGTACAACGCGAACGACGCGTTCCAGCGACCGAGGCCGAGCTGCGTCTGGATCTGATCGAGCACGTCAGGCGGTAGCGGGCCGTCCCCGTCGTACCACTGGCTGCGCACGGACACGAATGACGCGATCAGGGCCACATTCGTCACCACGACCGGGTTGCGGATCGTTTCGTCGAGTTCGAACCGGCGCAGTCCGTCGACGAGCGCTTCGAGCCCGGCGTCGTTGAAACAATTCGCTTCGCAGCTGAGGTAGGTTTCCGGTTCGGGGATCAGAAAGCGCGACATTTTCGTCACGACCCCGTAGTTCGATTGCGTGAAAATTGCATCGACGGCCGGACCATAGCCGTAGTTGAGCAGCGGGCCGGACGTATTGTTCGCCATCGCGCCCATGCCGCAACGCATCAGCTCGCCGTTCGGCAACACGACTTCGAGACCCGCCGAGGTGCCGAAATGATCACTGAAATAGCCGTAGCCAATGCCGCGTTCGAGACCGTTGCCGACGATGCTGCCCCAGCCGGGTCCGGGCACCGACATCCACAGCCTGATCTCGCGCTCGCGCAGATAGTCGTACAAATCGAAAAAGCTCACGCCCGGTTCCACGTAGGCGTAGGCGAGGTCCTCGTCAACCTCGAGGATCCGCCGCATACGTTTCAGATCGAGCACGACGGTCCCGGGGACGAGCGGCGCGGCACCGCCATAGGCGAGGTTCTTGCCCGTCGATACCGGCCACAGCGGCACGCCGTGCCTGCCCGCGGCCCTGACCACGGCCTGCACTTCCTCGACGTTCTCCGGGGCGACGAAGCCGCCGGCGACGAATTCGAGCGGATCGCCGGCGTTGAACGGGTCGTGGTAGGTCTCGCGATCCGCCTGCGAGTCGGAGGCCCATTGCGCGCCGACAATGTCGCGAAATTCCGTGAACGCGCGGGCAAAATTCTCCGGCGTAACACCAGGCGGCAATCGTTCGCTCATGCGGTTCCCCTTGTCAGGCGCGTGCTTCGTCTCACCCGGGCGCGGCGCGCTTTCCGGCGCGAGCCGGTGGATCGCGCACCGTTCCCCGTGCATTACGTTACACCGGATTCGCCGCTAATTTCGAGCGCCGCGTGCGCCTCACCGGATATTCGCACAGCGCACCGGGCCGTGCGATACGCGGCGTAAACCCCGCAACGACATGACGTCTTTTGCGCCTGCGACCCGTATACTGGCGCGCAATGAAAATACCCCCGGGCCTCGAGCCGCTCATCGAAAATGGTGTGATCGACGAAGTTGTGCGATCACTGCGCAGCGGCAAGGAGGCGTCCGTCTATGTCGTGCGCTGTGGCGCCGGATTGCGCTGCGCGAAAGTCTACAAGGACATGGCGCAACGCAGCTTTCAACGGCGCGAGCAATACCAGGAAGGACGCCGTGTACGCAGCAGCCGGCAGGCGCGCGCGATGGGGCGACGGACGCGCTTCGGACGCACCGCCCAGGAAACGGCGTGGAAAACCGCGGAAGCGGATGCACTGACGCATTTGCACCGGATCGGGGTCCGGGTGCCGCAACCGTTCGGCTTCTTCGACGGCGTGCTGCTCATGGAATTCATCACCGATGCCGACGGCCTGCCGGCGCCGGGGCTCGGCGAAGTGTCACTGAGTGCGGAACTCGCACGCGAGTATCACCGTATTCTGATCGGCGAAATCGTCACGATGCTGTGCGCGGATTTCGTGCACGGGGATCTGTCGGAGTACAACGTGCTCGTCGATGCAACGGGACCGGTGATCATCGACCTGCCACAGGTGGTGAGCGCGAGCGGGAACAATAATGCGCGCGCGATGCTGCTGCGCGACGTGAACAGCATCACCGCGACGCTCGCGCGGTTCGCCCCCGAATTGCGCGCGCTGCGCTTTGGCGAAGAAATGTGGGACCTGTATGAGCGGGGCCGCCTGCGCGCGGATTCGAACCTGAGCGGTACGTTTATCGATGCCACGGCAACGCCGGATGTCGCCGGCACGCTGCTCGCGATCGAGGACGCGCGGGACGAGGCGCTGCGCCGCGCCGCGGGCCGTGAAGAAGCCGCGGAACAGGCCGCTGACGCGCCGACCCGCCGGGCCCCGCGCGATTACGGGATCTAAATCGGTGTGCGTAATTCCGAGACACTGTGGCTTCCGGACCGGAACCACCGTCTACACCCCATCCTAAGTCCCTTCACCTCGATTTGAGGGGAAGGGTACCGGGTCCATCAAGGTCGGTGCTTGATAATTTGGAGCTAGTTTGCCGGCGTCTCGTCGGAGGTAGCGGCAGCCGGGGCTGCACCGTCGCCGGTTGCGGCGTCGGTCACGGCAGCCTCGTCGACGGACGGATCAGCCGCCTCCGCGTCGGGCTCGACCGGTGTTTTGTTCTTGTTCAGTTTGCGCGCGCGCTTTTCGTCGGCCTTGCGTTTCTTTTCGATTTCGCGCTGTCGTTTCGCGTAAGAATGTGCTGTTTTTGCCATAGATCCCCGTTGAATCGTTGATGGGTGAGGCTGCCGGAAACTCCGGGCCGCCGCGTTCTAGGCGACCCGCTGTTTGTCGCCGCCAGCCTCCGGGTTCTGGAGGTATTCGTCATACGTACCGTGGTAGTCGACAATGCCCGAGGGTGTCATATCGATGATCCGCGTTGCCAGTGAGGCGACGAACTCCCGATCATGGCTGATGAATATGAGCGTCCCCGGATAATTTTCGAGTGCGAGATTCAGCGCTTCGATGGATTCCATGTCGAGGTGATTCGTCGGTTCGTCCATCACGAGGACGTTCGGTTTTTGCAAAATCAGCTTGCCGAACATGAGGCGGGCTTTTTCGCCACCCGAAACCACCTTGACGGATTTTTCGCTCTCGTCTTTCGAAAACAACATGCGGCCGAGCGTGCCGCGGATCAGCTGTTCGTCCGCGTCTTTCGGCTGCCATTGCGCGATCCAGTCGTATAAGGACATGTCCGTTTCGAAATCGCCCGCATGGTCCTGTGAACAATAACCGAGCTGCGCGTTCTCCGACCATTTCACCTCGCCGTGGTCCAGCGGTGTGTGTCCGAGCAGACAGCGCGCGAGCGTCGTCTTGCCGATGCCGTTCGGACCGATGATCGCGACGCGCGCCCCGGCTTCGATCGTCAGATCGAGATCCTCGAACAGCGGCCCCTCGTCGAAGCCCTTTTTCAAACCCGTCGCCTCGACGACGAAACGGCGCAGGGCTTTGTCCTGCTCGAAGCGGATAAACGGACTCACCCGGCTCGACGGTTTGATCTCCTCGAGCTCGATCTTTTCGAGCTGACGGGCGCGCGACGTGGCCTGGCGGGCCTTCGAGGCATTCGCCGAGAAGCGACTGACGAAGGCCTGCAGGTCGGCCATTTTCGCTTTCTTCTTCGCGTTGTCCGCATACATGCGCTCGCGCGCCTGCGTCGCCGCGGTCATGTATTCATCGTAATTACCCGGGAACACACTTAATTTCCCGTAATCGAGATCGGCCATGTGCGTGCACACGCTGTTCAGAAAATGCCGATCGTGCGAAATAATCACCATCGTCGACTGGCTGCCGACGAGATAGTCCTCGAGCCAGCGCACGGTCTTGATGTCGAGATTATTCGTCGGCTCGTCGAGCAGCAGGATGTCGGGATCGGAAAACAGCGCCTGGGCGAGCAAAACGCGCAGTTTCCAGCCCGGCGCAATCGCACTCATCGGACCGTTGTGCTGATCGACCGTGATGCCGATCCCTTCGAGCAGTTCACCGGCGCGCGATTCCGCCGTGTAGCCGTCGAGTTCGGCGAATTCCGCCTCGAGATCGGCGACCCGGATCCCCTCCTCGTCGGTCATTTCCGCCAGGCTGTACAGACGATCGCGTTCCTGTTTCAGCAACCACAGCTGTTCGTGGCCCATGATCACGGTATCGAGAACGGAGTATTCCTCGTAGGCGAACTGATCCTGGCGCAACTGACCGATACGCTCGTTCGGATCCAGCGACACATTGCCGACGCTCGGTTCGAGCTCGCCGGCGAGAATTTTCATGAACGTGGACTTCCCCGAGCCGTTCGCGCCGATCAGGCCGTAACGGTTGCCATTGCCGAAATTAACCGACACGTTCTCGAACAGGGGTTTTTGGCCGAACTGAATCGACAGGTTTGCCGCTGATATCACTGTAATAGTCGCCAGGCTGTTGGCCAGCCGATGCCAGCGGCCCCGCGGGGCCGGCCATCGACTGGAATCGAGGGAAAATGCGGCAACTTTCCGCATCCGGGCGCGGAGTGTAACAGAGTTCGGCGCGCGGATGCCGTTCTTTGCGCGGTGCGGGCACGTGCCGTGTGCGCACCGCTGGCGTCGATCGCCCCGGTTCGTCGCTTTAGCAGCCTGTCGGACTTAGGAACAATCTGCTGCGCCGGCGGGACAGCGGCGCAAAAACGCGCGATTTTTCGTCACGTAGCACCACT
>MRWG01000263.1_pt1 | contig 82754 bp, 90 predicted proteins | sample 1013341 | NCBI WGS metagenome assembly MRWG01 (sample SAMN06117577, study PRJNA244670) | biofilm metagenome | biome: Water; feature: Cathode Biofilm; material: Biofilm; isolation source: microbial consortium enriched at the cathode of a solar microbial fuel cell | place: USA: District of Columbia ...
TCTCGCGCATCCATGAACTTCTGCCTTGGAATTGGAAGCAAAGCCTGATCGCCAAAGCCGCATAATCGCGGCCTACGCCGGATGCTTACGCTTTTTCTGCTGCGTTGCAATATGAATTTCTCATCCCTCGTCAAGATTGAGATGCCGCAAGCGCAAACGGTAGACTTAGCCTGACTTATGCATGAGAGGGTGGCGGAAGTAGCGTAACCATCTGAAAGTTTGTATGTTTTGGTTGCCGGCACCAGAACACGCAGTTTTCAGGATCACGACCTCCGCCATGGCCCAATCTACGCGCTCCACACCCTGCCTGTCACCCGTGAACGGCAAGCGGATCCTGCTTGGTTTTGATGGCGCTGACATGAGTTCGGATGCCCGGTTGATGCTGCTGCGGGAGACCGAGCGCCGGGATGGCTTGGCCGGTTTGCTGGCCTCCTGCGTCACGGACTTGCGCGACCCGAGCAAGGTTCAGCATAGCCTTGAAGACATCATCCGCTTCCGCTTCATGATGATTGCAGCAGGATATGAGGACGGCAACGACGCCGCCGAGTTGTGCCATGATGCCAGCTTCAAGCTCACGCTGGAGGGCAGTCCCGCGACCGGGGCGGCGCTATGTTCCCAGCCCACGATCTCGCGGATGGAAAACCTGGCCGACATGCGCACGCTGATCCGGATAGCCCGTGAAATGATCCGGTTTTACTGCCAGTCGTTTGCCAGGGTGCCGCGGCAGATCGTGCTTGATATCGATGACACGTTCGACGCGGTGCATGGCCATCAGCAGCTGCGCCTGTTCAACTCCTACTACGATGAATATGGCTTTCAGCCCATCGTTGTCTTCGACGGCGAAGGCCCGCTCGTCGGAACGCTGCTGCGCCCGGCCCGCCGCCCCAAGGGGGCCGAGAGCGCCGTCCGTATCCGCCGGTTGATCCGCCAGATCCGCAGCTATTGGCCCAATACGGAAATCTTGCTGCGTGCCGACAGCCATTATTGCACACCGGAGGTTCTGGACCTGTGTGACAGGCTCGGGCTGCGCTATGTCCTTGGCCTGTCGAAGAACGGTCGTCTGACCGAGAACATCTCTGCCCTGGAGGCGGTGACGGCTGTGCGCTACGCCCGCACGCCCGGTCAAAAGCTGCGCCGGTTCAAGACCTTCTCCTACGCCGCCCGGTCTTGGTCGAAACCCCGCCGTGTCATCGCCCGCGTCGAGGTTGGCCCCATGGGGCGCGATACCCGCTACATCGTCACCAATCTCGAGGGTGGGCGCGGCAAGCATCTCTATGAAAACCTCTATTCCGCCCGTGGTCAGGCCGAAAACCACATCAAGGCCTGGAAGACCCATCTTGCATCAGACCGGACATCGTGCCCGAAGGCGAACGCCAATCAGATGCGTCTGATGCTGCACGGATGCGCCTACTGGATCTGGTGGAAACTCCGGGCCGCTTGTCCAAAGCGGTCCCCCTGGCGGCATGCCCAGTTCGATACGCTGCGGCGGCATCTCGTCAAGCTGGCCGCCACCATCGAAGAAAAGAAGACCCGGATCATCGTCACTCTGCCCGCATCGTGTCCGCGACAGCGGCTGTTGCGCTTCCTCTTCGACGCCCTCACCCCACCGCAAACCGTTTGATGCGAAGGCACCGCCCACCCCAAACCGAACACGCACACATTACCAGATCAACCAGGCCGGATGGGTCAACCACCCAGACGACGAGACCCCTTGCGCGTCAGAAATCCAACCCCGCGTTCACCAGAAACCAAATCGGAAATCTCAGGCGTCATGAATTGTTGCGGTTAGGTTGGGTCCGCCCGGGGCTCTCTCCTGGCATTCGCCGCACACAACACGAACGGCCGCTGTCGGGAGACTGCTTATCACGGATCTTGCAAGACTCGGCTGCTGCGGTGTGGCATACGGCAAGAGAGCCCCGCACACCCGACCTGCGAGCGTTCCATTAGAACGACTGTCTGTCTTTAGCAGAAATGCCCTCTGATAGATCAAAGCGTTTCAGGGCGGCTTTTCCAGAAATTTCAACTGGTACAGACACTGAGAATTTTCGCAGGATTTCCCAATGGTCCGCAAGTGACGCCAATTCAGGCCTTACGGCTTTCCGGTCGTCCGCGTAACGGGTCTCCGGACCGTCAGAAATGGGCTGCCCTCATTCCGCCAGATCGTCGAGCGTGACGTCGAGGGCATTTGCCAATGCGCGCAGGGTTGTGACCGAACCTTGCTTGCGGCCGGTTTCGATCTCGGCCACTGTGACGCGGTTCACGCCCGCCTTTGCAGCCAACGTTGCCTGTGTCAGGCCACGCAAATCTCGGTAGACGCGCAGGGGCTTCTCGCCATTCAGCAAGCGATTTACGTAGTCCGCCGGGACAAGCTCTTCCTCTCCCGCCGACAGCGCTGCCTTGGCGCGGTCATAGCTCTGCAGATCAGCCAAATCCTCAGCCGCAGCCTGCAGACGGTCGTACTCCTCACGAGGGATCGTTACCGTCTCGTTCATGTCATGTCCTTTCAGTCATATATGCTGCCACGGGGTCCGATATCCAGAAATGCCAGGACATTGCCCTGATCATCCATGATAACACGCCAATCGCCGACCGGTAGGCGAATACCCGCCCGGCTCTTGAGGGACGTCACATTGTTGGTCTGCGATGAAGGGTCGTGCGCATAGGCCTCGATCTTGGAGCGGATCAGCGCGGCAGTGTTCACTGGAATTCGGCGCAACACTTTGATTGCGGCCTTCGTATAGCTGATCCGCTTCATAATGTAGCTGTGAGCGACCCCATTGCCAAAATCAAGCGAAATCTCTGGGAGTTACATATGCCTTCAAAGCGAGCCGCCCGCGCGACCTGATCCTTGGAACCAGACCAGAAAACGACTATTCCTGCACATCGCGAGTGACCGTGCTACACTGCCTCGCACGCTATCAGAATCTCTCGTGTGTCGCGCATTCGCTCTAGCGTCCGTTCGATCCTCTCACGCCACCTGGGGCCACGCGCCATTGCGTCGGCGTATGCGTCCCAGATATCGGACGGGCGATCTTCGGCCATGGTTTCAATAATGAACGCGGCCTGCAGGCGGTCCTTATCAGCCTTGAAGGACTCGGGCCCGTCGCGGCGGCGGTCTGCAACGATCAGCTTGTGTATGGCGAATTTCTCGGGCCTTGGGATCTGCACAAGGATACCGTCTCGATAGAGGGCGACGGCGTGGATCGGATCGGAAATCAGATAGTTCAAGTGATGCAGGGCTCGCGCCTTGACGCCGAGGGCGGGGAGATCGCGAATGCCCTCTTCCGCGTCGAAAGATGGCGTCAGGAATTCGATCATCATGCCGGTCTGTCCGCTTTGCCGCCAGCGCCAGACACTATCGCGGTCAAGACCCTGAACGGGGTCAAATTTGAGCGCCGAGAAGGTTTCGGCAAGCGATGGTTCGACGGCGTCCTGCAAGGCTACCGACAGACGCTCGAATTGTGCGATATCGACATCCCCGGTGTTCGCCACGCTGCCAAGGGGAAGGGTGGTGCCCAGCTCTCCTTCCATCAAACGAAAGGCATTCGTCCCGATCAGGGTGCCGCCCAGCCGGAAGGTTCCGACCTTGGCCATGGCGAGCAGCAGCCCGCCTGTGCCGCGATCTACGGGGGTCATGCCCTCGGCGCGCAGAAGACGCGCAAGCCGGGCGCGTTCACGCTTGCGGTCCACAGCCTGTTCCCGCAGTTCGTTCATGCGGTCCACGCGATTGCGCGTCTCTGGGCTGTCCGAGCCAATATACCAGAATTTTACGTCACTGCCGATCTTTTCGGCTGCGTACCAGTAGACCTTGCCGCCGCGTTCCTTGGTGACGAGCGAGCCACGCACATTGGCGACCATGTCGTCTTTCAGCAGGCGCAAGAGATCGCCATAGGCTGAGCGTGCCACTGAGCTTAGGTTGGCCATGTCGGCCTCCAGATGACTGTCTCGGTAAACCTATAATTTTGGGTTGACCGTGACAACCGGTAAACGAATTTATTTCCGTTTACCGAGCGGGATGCATTGTCATGCATCTTCGCTGCGCGCACGCATCATCCGATGTGAACCAGCAAATCCCCTCAGGGATTCGAGCTGCCCGGTACCCACACCTGTTCGACCCCACGCCGCCCGTCCTTCCGACCAAGCTGCACCACGACGTCGATGCTGGACGCAGCGTAGCGCCTTACCTCCTCAAAACTCATGTTGATGCCCACGGACATGACCATGAGGGCTAGGCGGTCGAGCGCCTTCTGCGCGGTATCGGCGTGAATTGTGGTAAATGAGCCTGAATGGCCGGTGTTGATCGCGTCGAGGAAGGTCTTGCATTCATCGCCGCGCAACTCGCCAAGAATGATCCGGTCAGGACGCATGCGCAAAGATGTCTCCAGCAATTTGGCCGCTGTGCGTTCACTTGAGGGGATACGATCAGCCTTGAGCATCGCGCGATTGGGCTGCGGAGGAAAGAGCTCGAATGCGTCTTCGATGGTCACGATACGTTCCGTCTCGGTCACCAGCGCGAGAAGCGCCCGAGCAAAAGTCGTTTTGCCCGTGGACGTCCCGCCGCTGATCATGATGTTCAGCCGCTCGTCGATGCAGAGTTTCATGGCGGCTCGAATGTCGCCCGCCTGGGTCAGTGTGATGAGACGTTCGGCTTTTGTCTGTCGTTCGGTGTCCAGGTCTACCAGTTCACCGTGCAGCAGACCGATGTCGCCCAAGGTGAGTTTGTCTTCACTATAGCGGCGCAAGGTGATCGACGGCCCGCCATCCACGACGGGTGGATAGACGACCTGTGCCCGGATCGGCTTGCCGTTCATCTCGATCTTGCCGGACACCAGCGGCTTTTTCTCGCTGATCTGTCCGTGGGTGGCGCTGGCAATGGACGTTGCAAGGTCCCGAGCTTGGGCAGGGGAGTAGAACACGCCCTCGAGGCCAACCATATGCTCAGCCCCACGGGTTTCCACCCAGACCTTTCCATCGGGATTGATCGCTATTTCGACAACGGCGGGATCGGAGAGCGGTGCAGCCAGCGGTTTTAGATAGGTCGAAAGAAAACTGGTTTTTTCTGCCGCCTGGTTCATGGCAGGCCGCCCGTGCGTTTCAGGTTTGTGTCGCGTCGAAACACGCTGCCTCTCCCTTCGGTCGAACGCGCGTTTCGCCACATAGTCAGTTTGGGGCACAAGTAACGCACTTAATAGAACTCGAGATCTCGGTCGACGATCACACTGATCGCGGCCCCTGGCGGGACCGAGATAACCGGAGGCAGGGTGGCATATTCGCCGATCACCGCATCGGTGGTTTGCGTAAAACTGCCCGCGACATCCTCGGCAATCTCTGCTCCGGTCTCGGATCTGGCCTCGGATGCGGCGATTGCCGGCCCTGCGCCGATGATCGACAGCAAAGCAGCGGTGCCAAAGCGCAACCCGAAGCGTGAGTTCACGGAGCCTGTCACGCCAGAGCGGCCCTGATCGTCCGCGCCGAATGCGGCGAGTTGTACCGATTGCCCTTCGGGTGTGACGATGCGTGACCAGCCAACCAGAATGCGGGCCTGACCCAAAGAGACATTCGAATTGTACGTCCCGAAAAGGCGAGAGCCTTCGGGAATGAGAACGCGGGATTGATCGAAACTCCAGACCGGGTAGTTCACGATGGCCGTAATCTGTCCGGGCAAGGTGGATTCAATGGCGGTTTCCAGTGACGCTTGGATGAGCGTGCCCTGCAGAACCGTGTTGGAAGGATTGGCGATAACCTCCGCTGTCGCGACTTGAACGGGCTGAGCACCCTCCAACACGAAGGCGCGCGCGGTGGCATCTCCGACCGCAGGGCCCCTCTCGGGATCGGATGCCGGACTGCCCGTCTGGCCGCCCGTATCAAAGATCACCCCCTCGGATCGGATTTGCGTGTCGCGCAGCGCCGCCGCCTCGGCCCGCCGACGGTCCAGTTCAGCCCGTTGCGCTACTTCCTCGGCGGCGAGCTTATCCCGCTCGGATTGCGCGCGCAGGGCGTCACTCAGACCGTCATCGATCTGCTGTTGCAGGGCATCGTTCTGGCGCTGCAGGCCGAGAATTTGCTCCATCAACTGCTCCATCCGGCCATCGGCAACACGTGCGCGTGCGGCAACCTGCGTCGCGATGCGCTTTTGCGCTTCAAGATCGGCTTCTGCCAATCGGGTGTCCATCTCGCTTTGCATCTGGGCAATGAGCGCCGTGTTCTGTTCCTGAACAGAGCGTAGCGCTTCGGCCAGTTCGGCGGAATTGTCGGGGGCAGGGGCCTCGGCCAGTCTTGTCAACTGGGCTTGTAGGGCGACTACGTCGCTCGCAAGCTTGGCGTTCTGCTCCTCCAGTGCCTGGCGCTGCGCCGCGAGTTCATCCTCGATTGGTCCGGGATCGAACCTCGGCTCCGATCTTTGTTCGGTCGGTTCAGCTTCGGCTGTCATGCGGCCGAACCCGTCACCATCGACCTGATCCTGAAAGTCGTCGGCTTTCGATGTCTCGACGGCAGAAGTGACGCCGCTGCCTTGCACAAGCGGGTAGGCAATGATGGCGGTCCCCGCCAACAGGAGCGCACCCAGACCAAGCCTCAGCCCAAGCGACGCGCGCCGCTTGGGCGCAACACTGTATTCTTTTTCCCCGGTTTTCTCGTCGCTCATGATCAGAACTCCCGTCCACGCAGGGCGGCCACGGCAGCAGCCTCGGTCGTGAACCCACCAGACTCACGGGTGATGCAGATATGATCGTCGCCCATGCGGATCGTGTAGGCGTCCCGCACGCCGGTGACACGGACGACCGCACCTTGGGTTTGGCTGTTCTGGGTGATCTCGTAGCCTTGGGCGTTCAAGCCGAAGATCGAGGGCCGCACGCCGGGCCGGAATTCAAAGAAGGTCGAGCGCCCATCATTCCAGACCCGCACCGGGCGGATCGAACCGTTGCCCGCGAACTGATAGCCGACATCACGGCCTCCAGCCGCAAGCTGGCGCCCGGCGGGCCGCTCGTCCGGAAAGTTTACGACGACCCGGAAAGACTGTGTCCGCGAGCGTCCCTCTGTCAGATAGAAGGCGACAGCGCGGCGGTTGGTATAGATCGTCAGGTTTGTCGCAGCCCGTGCCTCGACAGGCTTGATCGAGATCGTATTGCGGTTCGACAGAACCTCCACTTCATAGGATGCGGAGTCACCGATCAGGACCTGATTGATCCGTTCGCCGGGACCGAGTTCGATTGACGTGTTCACCCGAAGGTGGGTGTCGATCCGGATCACATCCGTCGGGTTGAAGGTCACGTGGCGAACGCGGGCGTCCTGTCCCATGGTGACCGGTGCGCGCTCGGCCAAGGCGGGTGTTGCGAGCAATCCCCAGACCGTTGCGATGGCAAGTAGACAAGTTTTCATGAATTATTCTCGTGTCAGTGTTTCGGCGTCGACCCGGTAAGCTGTCACCGAGAAGCCAAGGGGATTTTCCCAGACGCGTGTCAGAGAGCGTTCGCGGCGGGGGGCAAACTCAAACCCTACGGTGGCGATGAATGTTTGCGTGACCGGTGTCTGGTTGGGTCGGGTGAGGCGTTTGTCGAACCGAATCTGGGCCACGTCGTCCTGCAGGAAGGTGATTGCTCGCACGCGGACGTCGACCTGCGCATTCGTGCCATAGCTGCGCGGTGGATAATTCTCGGACCCCGTGGTCCAGAGGTCGATCAGCGAGGCGCGGGCTGGCCCACTGGAGCGCCGCTGGACACTTTCGAGCCGTTCCTGAATGCCGACCCGAAAATAGCTCTCACGGTCGGTGATATAGCTGACAAGCAGCGACTCCTTGATCGCTTCCTCATCGGTGATACCGGTCGGCTGAACCTGGTAGATGCGCTCTGCTGCACCCGACGTGCTGTCGACGAGAACGGTAAACACTTCGGTTTCGCGCAGGGGCAACATGACCGTGATGGTCAAAGCCAACAGCACGGTAACGGCGCAGGAACAGCCCGCAACGATCCATGCGGCGCGCGCTGCCCGGCGCGGACCCATCACCAAATCGATGTCGAAATCACTCATGACTATCCCTTCTTCATCTTTCCGGCGAGCTTGACCGCACCGCCCGCATAGCTCCCGGCACGGGCCGCGCTGGACGATCGGTCAGAGACGCCTTGTCCCTGAAGCCCTGCGTTGAAGCCTCGTCGCATGTCGTCGCCGCCCCGGATTGCGGCACCGGTATTGCGCCACGCATTCCCGGGCATCCGCGCGGCATTTGCACCGATCGAGGCGAGGCCGATGTTCGTGGCGGCAAGACCTTGGGCGAAAGTTGGCACGAGCAACATCAGGCCGGCACCGATCATCATCACCACGATGAATGAGATCGCGTCCCCGAGTGTTTCGACGCCGTCGAGGCTATCAGGTGCGACGGCTTCACCCGTCGCTATGGTGAAGCCGGCCATGGCAGCCACGAATAGCGGGACGAAGGAAAAACCGATGGCGAGTTTAACCCAGGCCTCGAACAGCGGCGCCGATTGTTTGAACAATGTGCAGGCCACGGCCACAGGTGCGATGGCGATCAATACCGCCAACATGATCTTGGCTGCCGACAGAACGATGATGGTGATCGTCGCCATGGCTGCGGCCACAAGAAACATGACCACACTGGTCATGGCACCGGCCAGCCAGCCGCCATTCTGGCTGATCGCCTGTCCGACATTCAGGGCTTGGGAGTAGAGATCGTCGATGCCGTCATAAAGATTTGTGACATCGCCACCAGAGAGGGAGTTGAGAATACCTGCACCAAGTTCGGCAGGCGCATTTGTCAGCGCTTCGTAGGGAACAGAAAGGTTTGCGTAGATCAAAAACACATTGACCAGCACAATGCGCAGCCCCACTGACACGATTGTGGAAACAGAGAGCGGCACGGCTTGTAGAGCCATATTCGCGCCAACAAGAACGACCACCAACACAGACGCGGCCTGTACAACAGGGCGCACCGCAGCAACCGTGTCACCATATGTGCCGGCTGCTACGTTCGCGACAGTTGCATCGACCAATGCCAGAACCTCAGCGATTATGGCCATCCTCAACTACCACACTGTTCCATTTGGAAGGTCTGATAGCGCTCGTTTACATCTGACCAATCGCTACGGCGGTATTTGCGGAAGACACTGAAATCACTGATGATCGCACCCTGAGCCGCTTTGCCTATCCGTTCCTGCGTAAACGCATCGAGCGATCCGAGATCATAGATGCAGCCGCAGAAGCCTTGCAACATCGCAAGCTCCCTGAGGTCCGTGCCAAAGCCCCATCGAACCGCCCCGCGGAAAATCTCGTTGCCGAAAAACTCAGTGTCCGGATAGCTGAAGGTGCAGGCTTGCGGCTTCGGGAACATCAAAAGCCCCCTCGCCTGTACCTCGCGCATCAACTCGAGGAGCCGTTCTTTCTCCCCGTTTTCGGTGGCAATGACGACCTCTCCGAGCAACGCATCGTCGGGTTGGTCTCGCAGGTCTTCCGCCCACGCACTGCCTGTGAGGGCGATGAAAACTGCAAGTGCTTTGGATGATGTATTCAAGGGTCAGTCCTCGGCGCCGGAAAAATCAAAGAAGGAGCGTGTGCGGGCCTGCTCGGCCGCGAAATCGATGCCATTTTGACCTTGCGCCAAGCCTTGGGCGGCATTCAGGCGCCACATCTGGCCCAGCATGTAATTCGTCTCCGCGGCCATACGCGTGTTGAGATCGATCGATTCCTTGAGCGTTTCCTGATCGCCAATCGCTTCCACCAGCCCATCGATACGCTCGATGCTCTGGGCGGCTTCCTCGTAGGAAATTTGGGCTTGCCCGATGACCATGGCATTGGCAGCCGCCAGATCGGCTATGGCAGCGCCTTGCGGGTTCCCGGCGTCGTTCAGCTCGGTGAGTTTTTCCGAGGTGAACCCCGCACTGGCCAACGTCTCGCGCATGGCATCTGCGGTCCGGCGCTCTCCCATGGTGACGTCGCCATCGAGCAGATCGTCCAGCAGGCTGTCAAAATCCCCGAGCGACAGGTTGTCCATGAAACCCGATAGATCGGTGATCTTCTGGGCGCGGGCACGCAGGTCCTCCACATCGTTGTAAAGGGCCGCGATTTCATTCAGGCCGGTAATTGAACCCAGGACGTTATCAAGAAGGCCCTGAATATCAGTGAGGCGCTCGATCTGGGTGCGCAATTCCTCGATTTGCTGGAGCTGGTTTTCCGCATCGCGCAGCGCGGCCTGCAGCTGCTCGATATTCTGCGCGAGGTTTGATCCATCGATCACCGGCACACCCTGAGCGAAGGCAGGGGGCAGGTGGGCCGCCATGAGCGTGCCCGCGACAAGGATAGCGGCAAGGCGGGTCTCAGCCCTCATCGGAATACCTCCAGAAAGTGGATTGCTCTAAGTGATCGGCGGCCTCGGTCAAACCTTGTGCTGCTTCGACTTTCACGTGGGCCGCGCGCAGACGCAGCGTCAGCGCCATGAGCCGCGCCCGTTCAGCAAGCATGTAGGTGGAGCGGTCCAGCGCTTCTTTTGCGTTCTCGGGCGGTTCTTCACGCAAGAGCGTCGCGATCCGGGTCATGGCCTGATCGATCTGGGTGCCCATGTAGGCGCCGTAACCGATCGAGGCATCCGCCCAGTTGCCCCATGCGGCCGAGGCACCATCGACGCCCGCCAATGATCCCGTCATGTCGACGCCGGTGATGGTGCCAAGATAGTCGTTGTAATAACCGTTGATGCGCCGGACGTATGTTTGGGTTTCCTCGAAAGGAGGCACACCACCATACTCGAGAACACGACCAGGACCTGCATTATAGGACGCCAGAGCGTGATCGATCCGACCGAAGCGGTTCAGTTGCGTGAGAATGTAGCGTGCGCCACCGTCCAGGTTTTCCCAAGGATCATAAGGGTTCACACCGAGATCCGATGCTGTGCCCGGCATCAGCTGACAAAAACCGCGCGCACCCACGTGGGAGACGGCTGCATTGTTGAAACGACTTTCCTGCTTGATCAGTGACTGAAACAGGATACGCCACGTCAGTGGCGTCAGACCGGCGGCCGCGACACCGGGATGACCCTCATAGCGCCGCGCCACCGTGATGATCATGCGTTCCACGTCGCTTGGCTCACCGAAGAGGCGATCGGCATCAGGATGATCTTCCTGGGTAGGGTAAGTCTCTGCAGCGCTCGCCCAGCCGGGCCCACCAGCCTCGAACCCACTCAGGTCGGTGACTCCGGTGGTCTCCTCAAGGAAACGCTCATAGGCTTCAAGCTGCTCTTGATAGATATCCGCTTGTTCCTGGCGGGCGTCGCGCTTCTGGCCCTGCCGCAAGGCGTCGCGTGCGAGTTCTTCGACGCGAGACACGGCGCGGGCAAGATTGGAGCCATCGATCACTGGCACCCCCTGCGCGGAGGCAAGCGAGCCAAGACCCAAGGCCAACGGAACTGCCATTCTAGAAGCTCTGGAAATCACAATGCGCATTCCGTGAAACAAGGTCGGGAGCAGCGGCTGAGAACGCCATCGCGGGTCGCTCAAAACAGGGCGATCGCACGCCTGTTGATGCACCTTCGCAAGCGCTCAGGGCCGCCATGGCGACCAACAGAAAAAATCGTGCTTTCACATCATCTCCTTCCAGAATTCTTCTTTCTTGCGCCAATAGGCAGGCGCTTTTTCCTCGCCGGTCTTGCCGCCACCAAGAACAGTGACCAGACCGCCCAAGCCTGCGAGATCGGTATTGACGAACACGCTGTCGGCGCCAGAACGGATCAATGCCAGCCGCAACCCGGCTGTCGGGCTGGAAAGAAAATCCGCCTCGCGCGCGTTCAGGCGCAGGATGCCGTAATCCTCCGGATTTGCCCGTGGATTGGGAAACAGGATCTGGGTTGCCACACTTTCCGCGATGATCTGGCCGACCGAACTTTGGTCCAGATGGCCCGGTGTCTGGGTCAACATCATCACCACGCAGTTGCGCTTGCGCATGGTAACCAGCCAGTCATGGAGGCGCTTGACGAAGATATCGTCGGCCAACATCTTCCAGGCCTCGTCGATCACAATGATCGTTGGTCTGCGATCCTCGATCACGCGCTCGATACGGCGGAAGAGATAGGCGAGCAGGGCGGAGCGTTCTGCGTCCTGGTCCAGAAGTTCGGTCATGTCGAGACCAAGGACATCCTCGCCAATGGCAATCGATTGGGCACTGGGCCTTGAGAAAAGCCAACCGTACCGGCCGACTTCTGTCCATTCCCGCACGCGGGACACCAGGTCGCCATCATCATCGGTAGAGGCCACGAGACTTGCCAAACCGTCGAAGTTTCTGAGGCCCGGCTCCGCGGCGGCGATCTGACGAACCGCCTCGTTCAGCGCGACGGTCTGGACCGTTTCGAGTGGACGGTGACGGGCCAGAATGTCGCCGAGCCAATCTGTCAGCCAGGCGGCCCCCCGCGCATCGGTCTCCGTGGTCATCGGGTTAAAGCCGGTGGGCTGGCCCACCTTGATTTCGCTATAGCTGCCACCCAAAGCGCGGATCGCCATCTCCAACCCCTGGTCCTTGTCGAAAACGATAACCCGCGCACCCACTCTGCGGGCCTGCGCCATGAGAAAAGCAGTGCCGAGGGTCTTGCCAGACCCGGTGCGGCCCAGAACAAGCGTGTGCCCGACGCTTGGCTCATCGGTCCGGCGCCCCGCTTCGTGAAAGTTGAACCGGTAGAGGCTGGAGGTCACAGTCGGGAAGGCCGTGATCGTCTTGCCCCAAGGGCTGGCCTCAGGTCCGCGCCCTGGCCGTGTCTTGTGAAACGCGGCCAGTTCCGCGAAATTGTGAGAGGAAACGATCCCGTCACGGATCCGGTAGGCCCAGTTCCCCGGCGCCTGCGCGAAATAGAGTGCCTTTGCGGCCCAGGATTCCCGGACCAGAACGGCACCGGTCTCCTGCCCCGCCCGCCAGATCTCGGAAGCTGCCTGTTCCAGGTCCTCGGCGCTGTCACAGAACACCTGCACGGAGGCATGATGTGTCCCAAACGTCGATCGGCCGGATGCCACGGCGTCGGCGGCTTCGATCAATTGCTCTGTCAGGCTGACGCCGGCATCCTCGGAGGCACCGCGCTGGCGAAAGGTACGTTGAATGCGCTCAACCATCTCATTTGCGCGCCGCGGTGTGAATGAGTTGGTGATCGTGACGTCATAGGGCAGTTCCAGCGCGTCAAGCATGGTTGGCCAAGTGCGACTGGGATAGGATTTCATCCCGAAAATCGCGCCGTATCTTGGGCTGCCGCCGCTTTCCAGCCGCATGGATTTGCCTTGGAAGCTGACGTCGAAATTGCTCATCGTGTCGGCCAGCAATTGTCCGGGGACCGCGATGATCTTGCCGTAGCTCTGTCCGTGAACCGCGGCCAACAACGCAAGCCAGTCCCCGCTCGAGACTGTCAGTCGCGCCGCGCCTGCGTCGGAATACATCGCCATGAGCAGGGTCATGGCCTCTTCCAGGGCAACAATCCTCGTATCGATGTCTTTCTGGAAATCGCGACCGCCGCCAAGGACGCCCAGAACCTTCGAGAATGCCGGCGGCATCGACGGACGCATCAGCACTGTCAGCATCGAGGTGCGGGCTTTCAGGTCACGTGCGCGCAGGCTTCTCTGCCAAGCCGCGTCTACCGCATTTGCAAAAGGTATTCCGTCAGGCGCAGCAAGGTCCGCGACGTCCGGGCGTGACACCTTGTTGATGTGGAAACCGAAGCGCTCCCCCAACTGACTGACGATCCGGGCAAAGCCTTCGCTGATCTCATCGATCCGGGCGTCATCGCTGGTGAAGCTGTCGATCCCGCCGAGCGTGACTGACGCCATCAGATCGCCCTGCCGCGTCAGGATGATATTGTCACGCACCGCAGCGATGTAGGGTAGATGCCGCCCAAGACGCTCGGCTTTCAAAGCCTTGTCCCCAAGTGCATCCCGAACGGAACTGCTGGCACGAAGCCCCCGAAACTCACGCGACATAGAGATCGCCCCCATCACCGGATCGCACACTCGTTCGCGGTGTGCGCGACATCACCACGTTCAAAATCTGAAACAGATGTGGATTGCGGTCTGCGACCAGCCAAAGCGGTGGGTAGCCCGCGAGGAACACCAGCAGGAACCGCATGTCGTCAACCAGAATGAAAGGGATCACGGATGCGAAGACCAGCGCCACGAAATATCCGATCGGAAGACCGAATATCCGTGGCGGCTTGGTAAGCCCCAGAAAGAGTGGTGTGTCGCGCATGCGGGTCTCTGCGGCCGGTCAGATCAAGGAGCCGCAAAGCCGTCGATGATGGTCTCGGCCGAAAAGATCAGCACCACGCCGACAAACACGGCGACGAAGATCGGCCAGTTGAGGCGCCCGAAAAACATCATGACACCGGACCCCACGAGAGCGAGTACGCCGAGGCCACGACCGATCGGACCCGTCACCGCGTCGATGATGTTGTCGATCATGTCAGAGACCGGGCTGAGGTCCTGTGCGAGCGCCGGGGCTGCGGCTAACATCAGCAACGCGGCCAATGCCGCCCGGGTATAATCAATGCGTTTCATGTCTGGTCTCCGATGGATTGGGCATAGACGGCCATGACCTTGCGGACATGACCTTGGGTTTCGCGGTAGGGTGGAACACCGCCGTGGCGCGCCACGGCTTCGGGGCCGGCGTTATAGGCCGCGAGCGCAAGCTGCGGCGTGCCGAAACGATTAAGTTGTGTCAGCAGGTAGCGAGCGGAGCCATGCAGGTTTTGCTCAGGATCATGCGGATCGACGCCAAGCACGCGCGCGGTGTCCGGCATCAACTGCCCAAGCCCTATTGCGCCGACATGGGACCGCGCGCCTGGATCAAACGCGCTTTCAATAGCGATGTTGGCGCGAAAGAGTGCGAGCCAGTCGCGAGAGGTCATCCCGGCCTTGCGCAGGACCGGGTGGTCCGCATAGACCGACCCCACATCGAGGATCATGGCCTCGATCGCAGGGCGACCTGATGGGACCCGAGACGGGGAAAGGCGGGGTGAATTAAGAGGGGCGATCTCAGAACGTGCGACAACGTCGCTTTGCTCGGGTTGAGGTCTTGCGAAGTCAAGAACGCTGCTGGTCAGTCGACCAACACGGTCTGGAGCATCGAGATCGATAACGGATTGTGCATAAGAGGAAGGGCCTGAAAGCCCCCAGAGAACGAGGCTAGCCGCTGCCAGGATACCTTGTCGTCTCAAACTCCCACGTGCCTCTCTCACCTTCTCGGAGCGGGCAGCTGAATACCTTTGCGTCGAGCTCCAAGCAGAAGCTCATGAGCCCTGCTGCGGTCTTGAAGACGCGTGGTTTCAGATCCCGGTTGGTCACATAGACCGACCGGTGCACACCGTCTTGACCGTCATTGGAGCAGACGAAAACCGTCCAACCACCCCTATGCGTATTGCCGCCCTTTTCCGGGGCCTCGACGCATTCCACCTCGATCCATGCCCCACCCTCGATCGCCTCTTGCATGTGCGATGTTAGGATCACGGGGTATTTTGTTCCTGCCATTTTGCCTCCGAAGGAAAGAAGTTCCTACGGAAGTAACCTGCTTTTGCACCGCTTCAAACAGTGCATGTCGCAAGACATGCGGCGACGTAGCGGAAAACCTTTTCGAGGGTCAATAGATATCTTTTGATTGATTACGATATTTTTTCGATGATAGGTCCGACACACGATTCGCACCCAGATTGTTGGGAGACCACCAGATGTCGCGGTTGCTGGCATGTAGCACATTCATCGCCCTAGCGACCCCAGCAAACGCCGAGACGCTGGCAATGGACTGCGTGTTGCCGTTGCGGCCGGAGCTGTCGGCCTCGCCTGCGCTCCTGAACGAGTACGGCGACGACATCAGAGCCGAGTTCAACGCCTACTTCGATGAGGCACAAACCTATCTGAATTGCCTCGCCGCAGCATCGGCTTCTGCACAGGCCGAAGTCCGTCTTGTGCTTGACGCTTACCGGGAGATGTTTCAATGAAACGACGCACAGAATATATCAGGAATTATGACTTACTTAACATAAATCCAATTATACGCCAACGAGTTAGTGGCGGAGGTCTGTCATGAGGCGGCTCCTCTCAACTGCCGCGATCATCGCGATTGGCCTTGTGCCGCTTGCGCCCAAACCCGCTGCTGCACAAGGCTACCAGATCGATTGTGCGATCCTCTTGTGCCTCGCAGGTGGTTGGCCCGCGTCGGTTCCGTGTGCGCGGGCGCGCGCGGAGTTCATCCGCCGCATCACGCCCTGGCCGGTAGAGCCACCGCTGCAGATCTGGCGCTGTCCGATGCGCGCGGCGCTTGAAACTCCGGACCCGGTCGTGCGCCTTTACAGGTTGGCGGGGTTCGATCCCGTGCCAGCAGTCTCCCCGGCCCCCCAGATGGAAACGCTCCATCTGGCGCAAGCGGTCGGGCGTGGCGCTGATATCGATGTCAGCGGGCCCGCCTTTGCGTTCATCCGCTCCATCGATGTGTTTGACGCTTACTTGTCCCAAAGAGTGGTCGGCGAAGGCGAGCATTGCCGCCGCATGGCCCTGATCCGGCATGGCTCATACGACAGCACGGGGCAGTTTCGGTGGCGTATCGCATCGCCGGGGGAGCTACCATCGGCATTTCAGGGCGACGAAGGTTTCGGAGCCACCTGCCCGAGTATCCGGACCCGTGCCGTCTTTGTCGATTGGGAAGATCACGTGGGCACCTACGGATTTGAGCAGGTCAATTACTGACCGTCCGAACCTGACAGAAGGACTCGACACCCGAAAAAGAGAAACCCCCGCAAGGCGGCAACCATGCGAGGGCTCAAAGAACAACGGAATTGGCGCTCCGATAGGTCAACTCAAACTGTGATCGTGTTCTAGCAGTCCCGACAGTCAAGGCAACGAAAAAACGTATCTCTTGATGGGATGCGAACGCCCTGTTGCGGCCTTGTCCCACGCTGACAAGGACAAGATATTGAACCTGACCCAAACCCACCCCGCCCTGCCGGAAGGCTGGACCAAAGGCGCTGTCATGGCGTTACTTTCAGAGGTTGCCCCGCATATCGGTTTGCGCCCGGCGCGCCTCGCAGTGCTGAACTACATCATCGGGCGCACCCGCGCATCCGACTGGACCTCCCCGCATCGGGAACCGGTGTTCTTTGGGGCGCAAGACCTCGCAGCGGTCGAACTTGGTAAGACGTCACGCCAGTTACGAACGGATGAAGCCGCGCTGGCCAAGCTCGGCCTGATCGTGAAACGCGTCGCGGCGAACGGGGCACGCTATGGTCGCGCTGGCCTCGGCCTGATCCTCACGCCGCTGATTGCGAGACTGGAGGAGTTCATTGCCCTACGTGACCGGCTCCGGGCGGAACGGACGCATTTGCGCGCCTTGAAGGATCTTCGGTCCTTGCGGCTGCGGCACATGAAGCGGGCCATCTCCGCCCTGCCCTTCTGGGCCACTGAGGACCCCGAGGTTGCCGATATCCTCACTAGGTTCGCGGGCTGGCCACGCAGCGATGCCCTGTCACGTTTGGGTCTGGACAGGCTTTCAGCTCATTTACAGGCAACTTCAGAGTTGTGCGCCCGCATCGATGACTGGCTTGAAAAGAAAGGGGTTTCTTCCGGAGAACCAGCGGAAAACTTCCGACCCTTTACACAGAACACCAAGGAAGACTCTCAAAATGTGGAGGAGTGTTCTGCTGTGGATAACTCTAAAGGGCGCGAGGAATTTGCAGACAGTGAGGCGCCGCCATCACCTCCCTGCACCGCGCCACCCACTCTGACGGCTGAAAACCTTTACGATATTGCAGGTGACGGACTGCGTATGATGCTTGACGCCCGCCGGCAACAGAACCGGCCCCTCAGGGAGCGCGACATCATCGAAGCCGCCTGGCAGTTATTGCCCATGCTCGATATCCATCCGTCAGCCTGGTTTGAGGGCCAGAGCACCTTGGGCGACCACGGATTGGTGCTCTGCCTTCTTCTCGTCGATGCCGGGCGAGATCATCCCTCAAATCCCGTCCGCAACCCGGGTGGATTGATGCGCGAGATGGTCCGTCGAGCCAAGGTAGGGACGTTCGACATGAATTCGAGCCTTGCAGCCCTACGACGGCGACGCTCTGGGTGAATTCTCTGTAGAACTCTTTCGGGAACTGCCGCGCTGAAACCGGCCTTCATCTTCGTCGGACTACCTGATAAGATTCGCAGATGGCTACAGGGCAAACTATGCTTGATCTGCCCACCGTCGGTCCCTGGTCCCTGACAGAAATCCTCTTGGCCGTCCGCATGGCTGGTTATTGATTGCATGTGGGGGGGCGCCCATACCAGCCCCCTGTATGCAGATTGTGATCGTAAAGTCGGTCTGCCAGATTGTTGGCACCAAACGAAAATTTGTAACATCAGAGGCTTGGATGCGGACACGAAATTTCACTATCGGGGCAGTCCTGCTGTTCGCCGCCGGGTGCGCGTCACCAGAGATGGAGAAGCGCGGCTCCTTGAACGAAGTTGGAAACCTGCCGGAAGCCGTACTCAGCCTCGCGGCGCCCGGTCAGAACCTTGCGACGGCCCGGCTTCGTTCCGAGGATGACTGCTATTGGTATGAGCACAGTGGCCCGGTGGAAACGACCTTGGTGCCGTTGCGATCGACAGGGGGCAGCCCCATCTGCGTCGCGCGCCAAACCTGATTGGCTCGTTCGAGCGTCAGACTGACGACGAGGCTTGGATCAACTCTGCGGGGTCACGCTGTCTTCGGCCGAATACAGGAACGCAGTCGAGCCAATCTCCACATTCGGGTAAAGATCGTTTATGTGCGCCATGACCATCCGGACGCAACCGGAACTTGCTCGGCCGCCGATGCTTCGCGGCTGCGGAGTGCCATGGATCCGTAAATAAGTGTCCCGGTCCCCGACATAGAGATAAAGCGCCCGTGACCCGAGCGCGTTCTCAGGTCCGGGTTCCATACCGTCAGCGATGTCGGCGTAGAGCTCCGGGTCGCGGTCAATCATGTTCTGTGTTGGCTGCCAATGCGGCCACCTGACCTTGTGCTTGATCGTGTAGACGCCCGGCTCATAAAGTCTGCCACGAGCGATCGCTACGCCGTAGCGCATCGCAGTGCCACCACCCTCGATATGGTACAGATAGCGTGCGACGGCGTCCACGTGGATGTCGCCGGGAATGAGCCCATCTTTGGCGACCACCCGTTGCGGCAGGAAACGAGGGTGCAGGCCCCAGGGATTCGATGTGGCCGGGTTGTAGCCCGCCGGTGTGACCTGTGCATCCTAGGCGGTTTTCTGAGCCTCGGTGGGCCATGAGTCGGCCAGGAGCGGGCCGGACATCGAGGTCGAAAACAGCGCTGTGGTTGTTTGGATGAAATGGCGTCTAGTCAGCATCTTTCGCGGCCCTCTCCCGAGTTGGACAACGGACTAAGCCGTGCCGTGTACGTATTTCCATTCGTCCAGGATAGGTAAAGACGGTATTGACTGTGCCCCAAAGTGCCGTTTTTTGTCTGTCGTTCTAACACCTAAAACTCTTGTAGATTCAAGAAAAACTTCTGTTGCCGGGACCCGTCGATGGCGTCTGGACCTACTCACCACACCCTCAGTGTTCATGAGCAACCTGCGGTGCCAGCCACCGAGACAGGTACAATCGCTCGAGAGCGAAGACTGCGGCGATTCCGGAGATTGCGTAGAGCACGATGACTGGGTCACTCTGGAGTTTCATCGCCGTGAAGGCCACGAGCACCACCGCGTCGAGCGTCAGGGCGGTCAGCAGCACGAGGCTGGACGCTCCGATTTCTTCACGCCGGTAGCGGAAGACGCCCCAGTGCACCACCATATCCATGACAAGATAGAAGAAGGCGCCGAGCGAGGCGATCCGACCCAGATCGAAGAACACCGCGAGCGTTGAAGCGATGACGACGGTATAGACCAGAGTATGCCGCTGGATTGGACCCGACATTCCGAAATGGCTGTGCGGGATCATCTTCATATCGGTCAGCATCGCCAGCATCCGCGACACCGCGAAAACGCTGGCCAGCACCCCGGACGCGGTGGCGACCGCTGCAAGAATGACGGTCAGAAAGAAGCCTGTCTGCCCCAGTGCGGGCTCTGCCCCCTCGGCCAGCGAGTAGTCGCGCGCCGCGACGATCTCGTCGATTGTCAGGCTCGACCCGACGCCGAAGGCAACCAATAGGTACACAGCCACGCAAATTGCGATGGACAGCATGATCGCCCGGCCCACGTTGCGGTTCGGCTCAGTAATCTCGGATCCGCTATTGGTGATGGTGGTGAACCCTTTGAAGGCCAGGATCGCGAAGGCCATCGAGGCGATGAACCCGGTCACGCCATAGGCTTGCGCCGGGTCGGACGCGGCTGCGAACCGAAAGCCGCTGGACCATATCGCGGCAATGCCGAACAGCCCGATGCCGCCGATCTTGATCGCCGCCATAACAAGCGAGAACAGCCCGACCGACCGATTGCCCGCGATGTTCACAACGTAGGCAAATACGATGACACCCACGGCGAGGATTGGCACCAGTGGCCCACCATCGATATCGAAGGGTCGCAAGACGTAAGTCGCGAAAGTTCGGGCGACGAGACTCTCCGCGATCACCATGCTGAGCGCCATCAGCAGAGCTGCCCCGGCCGCGACCGCACCGGGGCCATAGCATTTCTGCAGGATCATCGCGATTCCGCCGGAGGACGGCCACTTGTTGGACATCCGAATGTAGCTGTAGGCGCTGAAACCGGTGACGATTGCGCCCGCGATGAAGGCAAGCGGAAAAAGTGGTCCGGCCAGCTGTGCGATCTGCCCGGTAAGCGCGAATATGCCTGCCCCGATCATCACGCCGGTTCCCATCGCGACTGCCCCACCCAGGGTGATCGAGCCTTCGCGGTAGGTATCGTTGCTATCTTCGTTCTGCATTCGGCCTCGCCTTGGTTGATTCCGCATCGTCAAGACCCGGTTCGGAATGCCAGCGAAAGTCACAATGATCATGGCCGCCGGCAATGGTCTTGGGCCGCACGAGCCTTCCGCCCCACTTCTCGGCTACCGGGAAATCGAGCGCGCACCACGTGGCGGTGCAAAGTTCCGCGTCGTCGTGATGGGCGAAGAACTCGGCCACCGGGCACTTCGTGCAGTCGAACGCGACGACATCCTCTCCCGCGTCGACATCGCGCCAGCCATAACCTGGTGGCCCGAATGGGAAGCGGCGGAACATGTCGGTTGCGATGCGCAGCCGTTTTGCCGGATCTGCGGTGATCGTGCGAGCCAGTTCCCAGGGGGGATCGGCCATGCGGCGATAGATGTCCCAGCCAATCGCGTGGATCAGCGCGTGGCTTTGTGCCTGCGACCGGTCGTGCGAAACAAGAGTCCGGTGCAGCGCCAGGGTCAGCGCGGCGAGATGCGTGGTAAGTGTCGCGCCATTGTTCGGCTGAAGCGGAAGATCCGCCTCCAGAACATCGTATGTCGCCCAGGTCTCCGAAAGTACTCGCTCCGTCTCCTGCCCCAGGTGGCGCTGCGCGAAATGGTGAAACAGCGCCATAAGCCCGGCCCTCCCAAGGCCCCTGTCCGCCGGCCCGAAGGCGCCCATCACGCTTTCCCACATGTCGTGGGTCGCTGACCTGTCCCAGGCATCGTCCATCGCCTCGGCGGGTGGAATGGCACCTGTCAGCAGAAATTCGGGCAATATCTGCGTGATGCGTCCTACCGGGTCGCTTGCCGCAAACCTTGCAGCCACCTCTCGCGTGATGAACGGCCGCGAGAGGTCGTCGAAGCGCGCATCCGGCGCCAGCTTGAACAGAAGCGCCTCGGCCGTCGTCAGCGCCTTGGCGTGAAGCATCAGCGAGGCGGGAAAGACGAACTTGGCGCGATACCCCGCGCGCATCATCGCGAGGTATGTCCGCGCCAGGCTGGCCTCGAGAGAGGGCACCGCATAGAACCGCGCGGCCAGGTCGTCGAAACTTTGCCGGAAGCGCGCGTGATCCGCGTCCTGCAGCGGCTTGGTCTGCTGGCTGAAATGATGGTAGGCGCGCCGGGTCTGCCGCTGCGCCACGGCCATCCAGTAAAGCACGAAGCGGTCGCGCTCCGCCGCGTTCAACTCGCCATACATGCCGAAGTCGAGCAGCGTGAACGTGCCATCGGCGTGAAAGACGATGTTCCCGGGGTGGAGGTCGGCGTGGAACAGCCCGTCCGAGACGAACATCCGGAGCAGCATGGACATCAACCTCTCGACCAGCGCGGATCTGGTTTGGCCCGAGAGACTGGCCGCCGCCTCGGACAGGCGCATGCCCTCGACCCAATCCATCGTCAACACGCGGGCCGACGTGTGGTCGGGAAAGGTCATTGGGATACGCACGCCGTCCTGTCCGGCGAGGTTTACGCGGAACCGGTCCATGACGCGGGCTTCGGCCCGGAAATCCAGTTCGCCCATCGAGTAGCGCCGGAACTCCGCCAGGAATGCCCGCAGGTTGGTACGGCGGAGCCGACGAGGTGCCAGCAGGTCCAACAGCCGCAGTCCAAGCCCCAGCGCGTCAAGATCGCGGCGGAACAGGGCCTCCAGCCTTGGCCGCTGCACCTTGACGGCGACGGTTGTGCCATCCGCCAGCCTTGCCTTGTGCACCTGGGCAAGCGACGCGGCAGCGACGGGCATGTGTTCGAAGCTGTCAAAGGCCATTTCGAGTGGCTTGCCGAGCTCTTCCTCGACAACCCGCCTGATCGTCGCGAAATCCATCTCGGGCGCGCGCTCCTGTAATTCCGCCAGCCGTGCGATGTAGCTTTCGGGAAGGATGTCGGGGCGGGTGCTGAGAATCTGTCCTAGCTTCACGAAGACCGGGCCGAGCGTGATTAGGTCCTGCGCAAAGCGGTCTGGTGGGCGCATGTCGCAGCCATCAGGGTCGTAGCGCCGAAGCGCCCAGATGTCCGGCGACAGGGTGGTGAGAATCCGGACAAGCCGGAGCAGGTTCCCGACTGGCTTCATGCCCGATCTCCCGCGGCTCCGCTGGACCACGTCTCGATCGGCATGTCGGGAAGGAACCGGCGCAAGGCGTCGAATGCCTCGGTCAGCGTCATATGGTCGACGATGGTTGTGGAGCCGCGCAGTGGCTTCTCGCCTGCGTTGACAGCGCGGATCGCCGCCAGGATCATCGCGGCCGTAACCTCTGCCTGGTCGCCGGCCGCGAGATGCCGGGCGGCCAAAACGCCGCCGTCTGGCCCCTGCGCTTCCACCGCGATCCGGGTGCCGACGCGCCCTGGCGGTGGTAGCCGCATCAAGATGCGCGTCAGTCCACGCTTGTGCCGCGCCAAGGTGGGCCCTAGGCCTAAGCGCAGGAGCAGGCCGGTCAGATGCGTCGCAAAAGGCGGATGGAGCGCCAGAAAGGTACGGACGCGGACAGGCGAGCGCCTCCCAGATTGTCCCACGATACCCTGCTGCGCGAAGCCGAGCCCGAGCGCCTTTCGCGACCTCCGGCCCCGCTCGAAGGTAAAGCGGCGGCGCAGATATCCGGGGCGCACCGTTGAGCTTGTGACACCGGAAACCTGGTATTGGTCGCCTAGGGCACCGATCGACCATTTCATCGCGGCGCTGCCGTAATGCCGCCCCATACCGAGTTCCAAACCGATGTCGATGCTCGCGCATCCTTCGGTTCGCGCGGCATCAGCGGCCATCAACGTGCTGAGGCCCGGCGCGGCCCCGACGCAGACGACGCCCGTGCCCGGGCCGCCGGTGGTGGCGACCTCCCGGCTGACCGCCTGCACATAATCTGGCGAGGCCGAAGTTTCCAGGAAGCTTCCGCCTGCGCGAACGACGTCGGCTGCGACCGATGGCGGAGTGGCCTCGGTCAGATTGACCACTGTCGCGCCAAGTGGAATCCCTACGGCAGCATCGGCGGCTGCGATGTCCAGCCGAAGCGTTTTAACCTGATCGTCCCGCGCCCCGCTGCGGCGCGAGGCCACCAGAACACTGGCCGCCGTGTGATCCAGCAGCAAAGACACCAATCGCTCGCCGACGTCGCCCGTGCCGCCGATCAGCACGATCATCCCCGAGATTTCCGATGTCCGATCAGCGTGCCGTGCCATCACTCGATTCCATTGGCGCGCTGCAGCTCGCGGATATAGGTGACGATCAAGGCGACGGTTTCATCCGTGATGCCCTCGACGGGGGGCATGTCACCGAAATCCCAGTGGTGCGAGCGCACCCCGGCTGTAGCCGCACGAAGGAAAGCCGTATCGCCGTGATGACCGGGTTCGTAGATCGGATGGATCAGTGGCGGGCCCTTGCCGGTTCCGCCAGCAGCGTTGGTGCCGTGGCAAGACGCGCAGGAGCGTTCGAAAGCAATCTGACCGAAATAGCCTGGCGCGCTCAGGGTTTCGGGCACGCTGATTGTTTCGGGATCAGGTGCGGGGTTTCCGGCGTCGGCGCCGTGCATCTGTGTGTTGACCCTTGGCCGGTCTCGCCCTTCATCTGACTGGGCCGCAAGACCTGTCGCGAGTCCGCCAACAATAAGCACCGCAATTGTAAACCTCTTTACAGCCATCCTGAGCATTTTTCCCGTTTCCTTTCGATGAATGAACTCGCTTCCGACAATCCTATCCCCTGCCCAACCGGGCATTTTCGACCGGGTCATTTGGCGAAGCTCCCGAATCTTCGTTACGGGGATGAGGGCGAATGCCTGATGGCTACACTTCCGCCTAGTCGTGGCCTCCCTCTTTCTCCATATGCTTCATCATCTCCTTGAGCTCGTCCGGGATGTCCGACTCGGAGAACTTTGCCTGTTCGCCTGGGTCGTGGACAAAGGCAATGATCGCGGCGAGCTCCTCACCCGTGAACTCGATCTGATATCCCAGTTCGTCCTCCTGCGCTTCGATCATCGCAGGGGCGCCACGCCACATGCGGGCGGCGAACTCGAAGGGGTTCATCGGCATGTCCATGAACTCCGCATCCAGCATCGGCGCATCCACTCCGCCGACACCGTTGATCGAATGGCAGACGACACATCCCTTCGATGCAAAAAGCTTTCGGCCCTCGGACGAATTCATGGACGGAATCATCAGTCCGGGGCTCATCATGCTCATCTGATCACCGTGTGACCCGGCCAACGCTGCCGGTGTTGCCGAAAGCATGGCAATTGTGGCAAGTGAAAATACATGTGCTTTCATGGTAGTGTCCTCCTTGGTGCATTAGTTGCTCCGGGAACCCTTACTCATTTCAGTCCAATAACTCGGGATGAAAGCGGGAACATGGCTTGCATAGCTGTCCCAACTTTCGCCGAATCGTTCGCGGCCCTCCGCCTCTTCGGCACGCGCAAGCCGGGCGTACATCCAGACCAGCACCGGGAACATCGCTAGCGTCAGAATGGTCGGCCACTGCACGAGAAAGCCTAGCATGATGAGAACGAAACCCACGTATTGAGGATGACGAATGCGGGTATAGGGGCCGGTCGTGGCCAGCCGCCCCTGCCTTTGCGCCGACCAGAGATGGTGCCACGCCACGGATATCAGCCAGAAGCCGCCTCCGATCAGGGCGAAACTCAGGATATGGAAGGGGCCGAAATGTGGGTTTGACTGCCAGCCGAACATCATTTCAGGCAGATGTCCGCTATCGTGGGCAAGCCAGTCGATATCCGGCCAGGTCGATTGCAGCCAGCCGGACAAGAGGAAGATCGTCAACGGAAACCCGTACATCTCGGTGAAAAGCGCCACGATGAAGGCGCTGAACGCCCCGAAACTCCGCCAGTCTCGCGAAGTCTGCGGCTTGAAGAAGCTGAAGGCGAAGATGATGAAGACTGCGGAGTTGATGAATGCCAGCAACCAAAGGCCATATGCCGTTCCGGGTTCGGTCATGTCTCATCGCTTCCGGAGCCATGTCCGCCGTGACCCCCGTGCATGAAAAAGTGCATCCCTACGCAGAGCAGCAACGGTAGCCATATCAGCAATCCGCTTCCCAGAAGGTGCACACGATGCTCGTAGCCCAAGAGCAGGCCACCTCCGACGAGGGCGACAATCAAATAGATGCCGGCTCGTGATCGCCAGAACGAGGGCGGGCGGGGGGCATGCTCCACTTGATCTTGATTGGCATGTGGAGGATCAGGTTGATGTGTCATTTTTTCTGTCCGTTCCTATATCTTTGCACCGCGAAGGCGCAGTGAATTGAGCACCACCGAGATCGATGAGGCGCTCATGGCGAAGGCAGCAAACATCGGGCTGATGAGGATGCCGAAGAAGGGGAACAGAACTCCCGCCGCGACCGGCACGCCGGAGGCGTTGTAGATCAGCGCGAAGAACAGGTTCTGGCGGATGTTGCGCATGGTGGCCCGCGCCAGCCGCCGCGCGCGCACGATTCCGTCTAGGTTGCCCTTGACCAGCGTGATGCCGGCACTTTCGATGGCCACATCAGCGCCCGTTCCCATGGCGATACCAACATCGGCCTGCGCTAGTGCAGGGGCGTCGTTGACGCCATCTCCCGCCATGGCTACCTTGCGGCCCTCCTGCTGCAACTCCTGGATGATCCGCGCCTTGTCCTCGGGCAGCACATCGGCCCGGATCTCGTCAATGCCGAGACGCGCGCCAATGGCTTTGGCGGTGCGTTCGTTGTCGCCCGTCGCCATGATGACGTGGAACCCCAGTTCATGCAGATCCTCGATGGCGGCGGGTGTGGTCTCCTTCACTGGGTCGGCGACAGCGACAAGACCCGCAATGTCGCCATCCAGCACCACGAACATCACCGTCTCACCCTCGTCGCGGCGGGCATTGGCCTTGGCGGTCAGGTCGCCCGCCTCGAGCCCCAATTCGCCGATCATCGCCAGATTGCCGAGCGCGACCGCTTTGCCGTCGACGACCCCCTTGACGCCCTTGCCGGTGACCGCCTCGAAGTCGTCGGCATTAGCCATCTTCACACTCCGCTCCTCGGCACCCCTGACGATCGCTTCGGCAAGAGGGTGCTCCGATCCGCGCTCAAGCGATGCGGCGAGACGCAGGACCTCCGCCTCATCGTGACCGCGCTCTGGCAGGACGGCGACAAGCCGCGGTTTGCCTTCGGTCAGCGTCCCAGTCTTATCGACAATCAGGGTATCGACCTTCTCGAACCGCTCCAGCGCCTCGGCGTTCTTGATAAGTACCCCGGCTTGGGCCCCCCGCCCCGTCGCCGTCATGATCGACATCGGTGTTGCAAGCCCAAGGGCACAAGGACAGGCGATGATCAGAACCGCGACGGCGGAGACGAGTGCATAGGACAGCGCAGGCGCCGGGCCCCAGAGCCCCCACGCGATGAAGGACAGAATTGCAACACCGATCACGGCCGGAACGAAATATCCCGCCACCTTGTCGGCATACTTCTGAATCGGTGCGCGCGACCGTTGCGCGTTGGAGACCATCTCGACGATCTGCGCCAGCATCGTGTCGGCCCCGACCCGCGTCGCCTCCATCACCAGGCTGCCGGTGCCGTTGATCGTGGCTCCGGTCAGCGGGTCGCCCTCGGTCTTCTCGACCGGCACGGGTTCACCGGAGATCATGCTTTCGTCGACCGAGGAGCGGCCTTCCAGAACCACGCCATCTACCGGCACCTTGTCGCCGGGCCGCACGCGCAGCCGGTCGCCGACCTGCACGTTCTCCAGTGGGATTTCCTCCTCAGACCCGTCGTCCCGAATGACCCGCGCGGTCTTGGCTGCCATGTCCAGAAGTGCGCGGATCGCCTTGCCGGTCCCCTCGCGAGCACGTAGCTCCATCACTTGGCCGAGCAGCACCAGCGTGACGATCACCGCCGCCGCCTCGAAATAGACGCCGACATGCCCTTCGGCGTCGCGAAATCCGTCGGGGAATATACCTGGCGCCAGAACGGCGACGACACTGAAGAGCCAGGCCGCCATCACGCCCATGCCGATCAGGGAGAACATGTTGAGGTTCATTGTCCGGAACGAATTCCAGCCCCGAACCAGGAACGGCCAGCCGCACCAAAGGACCACCGGGGTTCCGAGAACCAGCTCTATCCAGAGGGTTGCCCGCTCGCCGAAGATCTCGCGCACTCCCGGAAAGCCGAGATAGGGACCCATGGTGAGGATCAGAAGCGGGATGGTCAGGACCGTGCCGCCCCAGAAACGTCGGGTAAAATCGACAAGCTCTGGATTCGGACCGTCCTCCGCCATCGCCGCCGACTCGAGTTCCAGCCCCATGCCGCAGATCGGGCAGGATCCCGGCTCGGTCTGGCGCACGGTCGGATGCATCGGACAAGTGTAGACTGCCCCATCATAGCCGTCGGGGACGGTATCGTATCTGCCGTCCGCCGGGGCAGCGCTTGCGTGGTGGTCATGCGCCTGGTGATCGGGCGCGGCAACTTCCTCTTCGGGCACGAGATGCATCCCGCATTTCGGGCAATCGCCCGGACCGTTCTGCCGCACCTCTGGGTGCATCGGGCAGACGTAGAAGTTGGTTTCGGTTTCATGTGCGGTACAGCTTGCTTGGTCGTTCATTCGGATGTCCTCTCAGCGGGATTCGGGTTCAACCTAATTGTTCCAGTAACTGGAAGGTCAAGGCCTGTCACGACCGAAAGGATCTCTTCGGCCAATAGACTGGCAATTCCGATCGCATTCGTTGGATGGGGTATGGTGTCGGTGGTGATGATCCTTGCCGCACCGGCCGACAGAATGGCGTCCTGGGCGCCGTGCGCAAAGACCGCGTGGATAGCCAGGCAGACAGGCGCGGTGGTTCCAGCCGCAAGCAACCTTTCGACGGCACGTGCCATCGTGACGCCGGAAGATGCGATGTCGTCGAGGATCACCGGTGTTCCAATCCGCAACGCTGCGCTTTCGGGCACGCTGATGTCGACCCGGCGGTCGCCGGACCTCACCTTGCGCAGCACTTCATGGGACCGTCCGGCCAGTCGGGCCACTTCGGCCACCCATTGCTGGCTCTCGCTATCGGGACCAAGGAGAACGGCGTCTGGCAGGTTCGTCCCGATCCAGTCCGCAATCAGTGGGGCGGACGCGGCGCGAATGGCAGGCATCGGGAAGACATCCACCAGCCGCGCGATACGGTGCAGATGCGGATCGACGGTCACCAGCCAGTCGAAACTCTCCCCCAGGAATTGTGCGAACAGTGGCGCGCTGACCGCCTGCCCGGCTTCGAAACGGCGGTCCTGCCGCATGTAGCCGAGATAGGGGGCGATCAATCCGACGCGGCGCGCGCCCATCTCGCGGGCCGTCGCCGCGGCGAAGCGCAATGGCAGGGCAAGGCGGTCGGGATCGCGCAATGTCGCCAGCAGCGCAACGTCTGCCCCCTCCAAATCGCCCGAGAGGGAAATCAGGCTCTCGCCATCGGGGAAACGGTGCCAGTCAAGCGGGCGCAATTCCGCCTCTAGCGTGGGGGCAAGGGCCTTGGCCAGCGGCCGCATCTCGGGAAACGAAGCAAGGATCATGTCACTTCCTCGGATAGCGTGAGCACTCCGGTTTGGGACTCGGCATAGGCCAGGGCATAGGCCAGCTCACCCGGTGTTTCGGCATGGAGTTCATAGAGCGGCTGACCCTTCTCCACCCGATCACCGATCCGCACCAGCAATCGAATGCCGGCGCGTTGCTGACGCGGCGCACCGGCCAGCTTTGCAATGCGTGCGATCCGGCGGTTGTCCACGGCAGTCAATTCGCCCGTGTACGGGGCGCGTATGTCGATGCGCTGTGCCGCGCTCCCGGGCTCCCGGAAACCGCCCTGTGCCGCGCAAATTGCCATGAACTTCGCTTCCGCCGCACCACTGTCGAGAAGCGCCTGCGCACGGTCCCGTCCCTGCCCCGCCACGGCGTCCGGCGCGAGGCCCAGAAGATGCCCGGCCAGATCCAGCGCTCGCGCGCCGAGGTCGCCGGGAGCCTCCGGTGTGCGCCGCAGAACCGCAAGCACGTCCATGGCTTCCAGCGCCGGACCGATGCCGCGTCCCACAGGGGCCACGCCGTCGCTGATGTGCAGCGCCAGTTTCAGACCCAACGCCTCGCTTACTGATGACAGCCGGGCACCGAGGGCTTCGGCGGCCCCGGCCGACCGCACCTTGGCCGTGAGTCCGACCGGCATGTCGATCAGGACATGCGTGGCACCGGCCGCGGCCTTTTTAGACAGCACGCTCGCCACAAGTTGACCGGTGGAGTCGAAATCGAGCGGGCGTTCGATGCGGATGAAATGATCGTCGGCGGGGCTGAGCGCGAGCCCGCCGCCCCAGACGAGGCAGCCGCCTTCTGCTTCGACCACTCGGCGCAGCGCATCACCGTCAAGAGCAACTGGAGCCATGACCTCCATCGTATCGGCCGTCCCCGCCGGCGAGGTGATCGCCCTGCTGGATGTCTTGGGGATCAGATGCCCCGCCGCCGCGACGATGGCGACAACGATCGGCGTCGTCCGGTTGCCGGGCAATCCGCCGACGCAATGTTTGTCGAGGACGGCCCGGTCTCCCCAGTCGAGCGTCTGCCCGGCATCCTGCATGGCTCGGGTCAGCGCCACGGTCTCCGCCTCGTCCAGCCTGTCGCCCGCACAGGCCGTGATGAAGGCGGCAAGGTCGAGATCCGAAAGCCGATCGTCGAGCGTGTCGCCAATGATCGCCGCGAACCCGGCCTGATCCAGCCTCTCGCCGTAGGCCTTCGCCCGGATACTGGACGCCGAAGCGGGCGGTTCAGGGTGGGAGAACACGGCCTTTTCCCCGGCCTGCGCGCCAAGCGCCGCCCAGGCGGAAGCGGACAATGCCGCCTGGTCCACGGCAAGCCATGCCCCGTGGCCGACCACATTCAAGGTGGCAACGATCCAACGGTCCTTCAGGTCGATCCGTACGCGGGTCTGCGCGGCGAACCCTTCGGAGCGGCAGACATGGCAATCTTCATGCATGTAGACGACCGGTTGCCGGTAGGTGTCGATGCCGGAAGGGACAAGAGTGAGGGTTTCGGTCATCGCGGCCGGTCCAGATAAACGGACTCGAGGTGTTCCGGGACGCGCACGGGTCGCCCAAGCTCATGTTCGACGCGAAATCGCAGGGTGTCCGCCGCGACCGGCTCTCCATGGGTCAGGTACGTCATCGCCGGGGCGGGACCGGCGGACATCCAGCGCAGGATTTCGTCGGCATCGGCGTGCCCGGAAAAGGACTGGAGCGGAACCACCTCGGCCTCGATCGGGAACTCGCGCCCGAACATGCGCAAACTCCGCGTCCCCCCGGCCAGCGACGCGCCGCGCGTTCCGCCGGCCTGGAAGCCCGACAGCAGGATCGTGTTGCGCCGATCACCGCCGAAGCTGGCCAGATGGTGCAGGATACGCCCGCCGGTCAACATTCCGCTGGCGGAGACGATGATCATCGGGCCCCGGCGCGTGTTCAACGCCTTCGATTGTTCGACCGTGTTCACGCGCTTGGCGATCTCGAACATCGAGACGCAGTCTTCGCGGCTGACGTGATGTTCGTCGTGGTGGCGGTGATAAATCTCGGTCGCATCCACAGCCATCGGGCTGTTGAGAAACACCGGAACATGAGGGATGTCGCCTCGCTCCATCAATCGCGCGATATGCAGCATCAGGCCCTGAGCCCGTCCAACCGCGAAGGACGGGATCAGTACCGTGCCGCCGCGGGCAAAGGTGCGTTTCAGGATCGGAGCCAGTTCGGCCTCGGGGTCGGTGTCGGGATGGGACCGGTTGCCGTAGGTGGATTCGCAGACCAGCACATCGGACCCACCGAATGATATTGGCGGTCGCATCAGCGGATCGGGATCATGACCCAGATCGCCGCTGAAATGAACAACCCTGCCGCCGATCTCTAGCCGGATCTGCGCCGCCCCAAGAAGATGCCCAGCCGGAATGAAACTAGCCGCGATGCCGTCGCCCAGCTCGATCCTCTGATCGAAGGGGTGGGAATCAAAGCGATCCAGCGCAGCCTTTGCATCCTTGAGCGTGTAGAGTGGTTTTGGGTTCTTGTGCTTCGAATATCCCTTTCTGGCGGCATAGCGCGCCTCCTCTTCCTGAATATGCCCGCTGTCGGGGAGGATAAGTCCGCAAAGATCTGCTGTTGCCTCGGTGCAAAGGACCCGCCCGCGAAAGCCCGCCCGGATCAGTGCTGGCAGATATCCCGAATGGTCCAGATGGGCATGTGTCAACAACACAGTATTGATGGTGTTGACCCGAACCGGGAACGGCTTGCGATTGCGCGCACGGAGTTGCTTGAAGCCCTGGAACAGACCGCAATCGACGAGGATGCGCCTTCCCATGGCCTCGATCAGGTAGCGCGATCCTGTCACCGTTACGGCGGCACCGAGAAAGCGCAGTTTCGGACGTGCGGTCGGGATCATGCCCCTGCCCGCCTGCCCGCGATGGCGTTGAACAGCCCCCCGAAGATCAACGCGGCGTACCATCCGTAAAGAAAGCTTTCGACCAGACCGATGATGAAGCCCGCTGGGGTCAGCCAGACAAAACCGGGCAGCAGGCCAGACCAGACCTCGTACATCGCGTAGCCGGGAAAGATCAGATCGAATACTACGCAAACCACGTATGTCAGAGCCAGAAACAGGCTCAGCGCCCAACCCAGCGACACGATGGGCAGATGCGCATGCCCTGCCCCGTCATTCCCGCCCATGACGCAGGCCCCGCACGTCAGGCGCAGAGCCAGGAAAACGATCGCCGCGACTGCGGTGAAATAGATGAGCGGCATCATGGCTTGTTCCTTTCTTGCCGATGATCAGGCCCGAGCGCGAACGCCTGCGCCGGACGTCCCCGCTTCAGGATGAGTGCCTGGCCGGTGCAAGACGCCCATCCTGCGAAGCGTGGCATCAGTTCTGGCCGCAGCAGCAGCCGGATTTGACCGGTTTCGCCTTTGCGGGTTCCGCGACCTGCGGTTCGACATTTGCTTTCGGCTGCGCGTCGGTCTTGCCACCGCAACATCCGCCCTGTTTCTGCTTGGTCGTGTATTGTGTCTGAGAAGTTGAACGGTCGTCCATCCGGACCTCCTTTTGTTTGGCTTCGATCTAAAGACGCGGCTTGAAGAAAAACATTACAAGGATTGGCAACCTGTCGGGCTTCGTTGGTAAAGGAACAACTGTATCGGTCGACCGTAGGAAGGCGTCGATATTGCCGACAGAGCCACCGCAACCCGGCAGGCTGTCGGCTGACCGGTTCTGCCGGTTACAGCAGCCGTCGCGCGGCCCATCCGATCAACTCGAAACCACGCGCGTGCCAGCCGCGGGAATGCCAGGTCCGAAGAGTGACTTCGCGGGCATCCGAAAATCTTGCAGATGTTGCGCCTGTAACTGCCCTGCCAGGACGCGGTCAGGCGCGAACAGGACCAGCTCCTGATTGATGAACAGGCTTCGGTAGTCGAAGTTTGCCGACCCGACGATCGACCAGCCGGCATCGACGACCGAAGTCTTGGCATGCAGTTGACGGGGCAGATACTCGTAGACCCTCACGCCCGCCGAAAGAAGCTGCGCATATGCCGCCCGCGTCGCCCAGCCAGCGACCAAAGGATCGCTCCTGCGAGGCACCAGCAGACGGACGTCCACGCCGCGATGCACGGCATCCTGAAGCGCCAGGTGGACCACGGTGCCCGGACTGAAATATGGCGACGTCAGATAGATGCGGGTCTGTGCCATTCCGATCAGTCCCGCGTGCAGACAGGCAAGCCTCTTCTGACACTTGCGCGAGTAGCTTGGCACCAGCAGTCCTTCGATCCCGCCGGCCTCTTCGGGGATGGCGTTTGCGGGAAGCGGGCGGGCGTCCCGCCAGAGCCGGTCGAAGTGACTTGCGGCAAGCGTCGCCAACGACCCCTGGACGCGCACATGGGTATCGCGCTGGCGGCTCGAACCGTGAAGCCGACGCGAGTTCAACTGGCGGATGTTGAAACCGCCCAGGAACGCGTCCCGGCCATCCACGACGAGAAGCTTGCGGTGGTTGTGTTGAAAATATCGCAGCGGGTGTCGGAGATCAAAGGGACGAAACCAGCGAAACCGCACGCCGCTTCGTTCCAGTTCCCGCCGAAACTTGTCGAAATCCCAATGGCCGGCAGCGAAAGCGTCGAGATGCAACCGGACATCAAGCCCGGTTCGCGCCTTGGCTGCGAGCGCGGCGACAAAACGCGCCCCGACTTCGTCGGCGACAAAGATGTAGGATTCCATCCATATCGCTTCGGTCGCGCCCTCGATCGCCGCGATCATCGCATCGAAGAGAGCATCTCCCTCGGCAAACAGCTGGACCCTTCGCCCAGATTTGGCACACAGATCGCTGCCCGCGCCTGCGGCATCGTCAGGGGGTTTTCACGAGGTGCGCGCGAGTTGCTCATGATCGCGGCTTACCGCCCCACCGGTCCAGTCGCAACATCGGCGTCACGACGCCGGCGCCATGCTTGCAACGCGAATTCACAAGGACACACATCCGTCAGGTGTCCGCTACTTCATGCGCGCCGTGCTGGCACCAGACATAATCGCAGTTGTTGTGGCTGCAACTGCGATCCTGCAAAGGGTTGCGATAGTGAAATCGGGCGAGCGGCAGCAGCAGGCGCTTAGGCAATGACAGCCGGTAGGCGTGGCCCAAGGCGTCGCCCGTGTCGGTCGATCCCAGCTTTCCGACCAGGTAGTCGATCCCGCGAGGCCCCGTCTGGTTGAGCAAGAATCGATTGACCACGCCACCATGCAGGTCGGGTTGCAACGCCTGACGCCAGGCTTTCGTGTAATCGATACCGCTGATCACGCTTTGTGCCGCCAGCCGCCCAGATCGCATCGCGTAGCGGAGCCCAAATCCCGCCAGCGCGTCCTGAAAACCCGCGTGTTCGTCGATCACCGGGTTTCCGCCCTGCATCGCGGTGCGCGGCAATCGGACATTCCCGAAACCCCCGAAGCCTCTCGGTCTTTGCATTTGCAACCCGGCGTGACGTTCGAAATATGCCACCGTCGCGGCAAGATATTTTGCCTGATCGCGAAAGCCCGAGAACATGCAACTGGCCACCGTGCCGCGCCCCTGACGCACGAGCAGATAGGCGTAGCCCTTCGGGGCAATCTCCGCCCCGAACGCCAGCCACGCGCCATCGGCCATGGTCGTGTCAAAGACGTAGCCCACGGTGATGATATTGGCCCGCCGCGGCCCGCCCGCCAGGATCATATTGCCCGCGGTTCTTTTCACGCGATCATTGAATCGCACCTCTACCCCGACCGTACGCGCCTGATCCAGCAAGGCCCGGTCGAGCGTTCCCGCTGCATTGCCGCGCCGCACCAGGTAGAACATGGGTTTCGATCCATGCACCCGGTGCGCCTTGGCATGGCTGTCGAAGACGATGCCTTCGGTTACACTGCGATGATCGAAATCGGCGGCAACACCGGCATCGGCCAGTTCGTCCAGAACGTTCTGCGCGTCGCTCCAGTTTTCCAGACCCTGAAAGTCGCCGTGGAACCGATGGCCAACATCTTGGTGCCATTCTCGCACTACGACACGACGATTGGCCTTTGCCAAAACGATTGCACAGACCAGCCCCGCCGGGCCGGCGCCGACGATTTCAATCGTTCCTTGCTTGGCTTCGGGACGGATCGGCACAGTTGCATCCATGCTTTTACTCTTGGGCGGGCTTGACGTATTGACGGGTCGGGATCAGGTCCGCGTTGGCGTCAGATCCCGTAGGACCAAGCCGGCAGCCGGCCCATGTTGACATCCACCTTCCCGACACCGGGCACGTTTTCGACGGCGACACGAATTGCGTTCTCCTGGAAATCGCTGTCGGCGACACCCCAGACCGCGACCTTCCCGTCTTCCACCGTGTAGTTGATCAGGTTGACCGCTGCACCGGGCACGTCTTTCAGGGCCTCTTCAATCTTCGCACGAAGCACGCGGTCATCTTCCGAAGGCTCCGGCAGCACCCTGTCCTTAAGTGCCGACAAGGCGTGGAGCAGGTTCGCCCGGCTGACAATGCCGACCACTTGACCGGATCGCAGCACCGGCACACGCTTGATCCGGTGCTTTTCCAAGAGACGCGCGATCTCGGCGACAGTCGTGTCTTCCTCGACCGAAACGATATCCCGCGTCATCACATCCTCAACGCGGCGGCTTTTGAGTTTCACGAAATCCCTGGCGGAACCGCTCGATCCGCCCAGCACTTCGAGCCACCATGGCCGGCGCGGGCTCTCGGACTCGCGCACGCGTCGCATCAAGTCACCCTCACTGACAAGTCCCTTGAGGCCGTCCTGTGCGTCAACGACGGGCAGCGCGCTAATGTGGTGGTCCAGCATCAGGCGCACCGCGTCTTCGATTTGTCCCTCCAGCGGGACCGAGATCACGGATGTTGTCATGATATCCTTGGCTTGCATGTCATGGTCTCCTTCTTGGACTACTGGACGATTCGCCGGTCAGGTGTCGATGACAAGTTGCAGATCGTCACCCAGAGCATAAGGCGGGATGTCGAGGTTGCGTGGTGCCGGTCCTCTTCGGATTCGGCCGGACGTGTCGTAATGCGATCCGTGGCACGGGCAGAACCAACCGCCGAACTCACCCACCGCCGACCCATCCTGGCCCAGGGGAATACAGCCCAGATGCGTACAGACCCCGATGACGACCAGCCATTCATCATCCTCGCCCGCCGCGCGATTTTCATCCAGTGCCGGCTCTTCGCTACTTACGTTCGGATTCTCGCTCGCCTCATCAACAGGATCGGGAAGGTCGTCGAGATCGACGGCACGTGCAGCCTCGATCGCGGCTGGAGACCTGCGCCAGACGAATACCGGGCGCCCCTGCCACTTCACGGTAATACGTTGGCCCGGTTCGACGCCCGAAAGATCGACTCTGACGGTACCGGAGGCGGTCACGTCGGCTGAAGGATTCATCGAGTCGATCAAGGGCCAGACCGCCGCCCCTGCGGCAACCGCGCCGGTAGAGGCGGTTGCATAATACAGGAAATCGCGGCGCTCGGTCGAGGGCAATTGTTTGGTCTCGTTGCTGGTATGGCTCATCATGACTCCTCCGGTTTGGCGTTAGTCTCGGCTGAAAAGACCGGGCTTTCGACGTGAACGCCCGCATCGACATGCAGCACCTCGCCGGTGATGGCGCTGGTATAGTCGCTGGCGAAAAGCAAAGCGGCTCGACCCACCTCGTCGGCCTCGATATTGCGCCGCAGGGGGGCGGCACGCGCGGTCGCATCCAGAAGCCCCGTAAAGCAGGTCAATCCCGACGCCGCGCGGGTCAGCACCGGCCCCGCCGAAACTGCGTTGACGCGGATGTTGGTTGGCCCGAGTTCATGCGCCAGATAGCGCACCGTGGCTTCGAGCGCGGCCTTGACCGGCCCCATCACATTGTAACTCTCCACGACGCGTTCCCCGCCGAGATAACTCAGCGTGATCAGGCTGCCTCCACCGCTCATCAAGGGTTCGGCCAGATGCGCCATCCGGATAAGGGAATGGACCGAGACGTTCATCGCTTGGGCGAACCCTTCCGCCGAGCAATCGGTCAGGCGACCATGAAGGTCGGCAGGCGGAACGCTGCCCACGGCATGAAGGATGAAGTCTAGCTTTCCCCAGCGGTCCGCAATGGCATCGAATACAACGTCAAGTTCGTGCGGGGTATTCACATTGCAGGGCAGCAGGATCGGTGCCTCCAGCCGTGCGGCAAGTGGCGCGACAAAGGGTTTGGTGCGTTCGTCGACATAGGTGATGGCCAACTCGGCCCCCGCCTGCCGGAAATGCAGGGCGGCGGGCCAGGCAAGGCTGCGATCATTGGCGATGCCGACGACCAGACCCTTGCGGCCGGACAGATCGAGCAGTTCCGCAGGATCGCAGCAGTCGTCGAAGTCAGGCACGTATCATTCCCTTCCGTGAGAAGCGGTAATGAATAATTCGAGGGCGCTGCGGGTGAGCTACGCCTCGTGGGACGGCTCTTGTCCCCTTACCTGATTCAAAAGATGCCTCCGGGGTCTCGCCCTCAGGATTACGATGGGTTTCCGCGTGGCCATGGGCATTCTTGCGTGAGCGTGCCCAAAAAGGTGCGTTGCAGCCATTCCGCTGAACACGAGAACCAGGAACCAGTTTTCAACCAGCCATTCCATGATCGTTCACTCCTTGTTTGATGAGGCGGTCAGATTGTCCGCCTGTGGGGATTTCAGGGTGCCAAAAGGGTTTCCGAACATTGCGCCGAAGACATGGGTGATCCACGCATCGCGCCCCTTGCGCCATGCGCCCAGAACCTCGCCGGTGCGCGCCGAAAGCGCGCGTTCGGTGACAATCGCGGGGTGGCTTTCCGGCAAGGGGTCGCGCGTCTCGCGCAGTGTGTCGGCAGTGAATTTGACCAACGACATCCACGGGTTCGCCCGTTCGGAAAACATCGTTCTGGTCCACCGCATGGGATGCAGGACACGCAGGGCCTCGGCGCTGCCCGGGGTGGTCGCGGCCCGAAGCCACGGGCTGACGAAAGCCGAATAGGCCGTTTCGTTGATCCGCGACATCTGGGCAACCTGCGCCAGTGCCGCATCGTCGGAGGCGATACCGAGATCATCGACCTCGCGCGTCTCGAACCGCACCTTGAAATCGCCGCTCTTGCAGTCCGGGTCGCCCGTGGGGTTGTCGATCACCATCTCGTAGAGCCCCGGCGCCAGCGCCTCGACCTCGTCCAGGCTTTCCAGGATCGCCCGATGCTGAAGCTTCGCGATGGACCCCGAGACAAAGATGCCAAGGTGGCCGACATGCGGGTGCGTCATGTAGACGATGCGTTGCCCAGCCGCCTTCAGCGCATCGGTGTCGGGATAAAGCTTGGCGATCCACCCCATTGCCTGTTCGGGCGGCGTGATGTTGTCACCCTCCGAAGCAAAGATGATGAGCGGATTGCTGATCCGCTTGAGGTCGATGGTGCAATGCGCGTCCAGCTGCATCTCGCCCTGCTCCAGCTTGTTGCCGATGAACAGGTTCTGCGTGATCCCAAGGATTTCCTCGCGGCTGAGCGTATAGTAGCCATTCCACCAGCGTTCGAACTCAAGGAACCGCTCGCGTTCAGTGTCGGCATGGGAAAAGAGGTTGGCGTACTTATCCCAGATCGCCTTCTCTGGCTGCAGCGTCTCGAAGTTCTGCGCCAGCCAAACACCATCGAAGCGGCCATCACCTAGATCGGAGATCATATGGGCGGCCCATGCCCCGCCCGACAGTGCGCCCATCATCCGCATCGGGCTGCTTGCCGCCTCGCCCGACCAGTAGCTGAGCGGCGAGCCGTTCAGTACAATCGGACCGGTCAGACCGTCGCAATCCGCCGCCAGCAGCGTGGCTGCCCAACCGGCCTGGCAATTGCCGTAGAGCACGGGGGCTGTGTCCGGGTGACGGCGAGCGACCTCGGAGACGAAGTCGCGCAAGGCATAATGCACATCCGACAGCGTCTGATCTGGCATGGGCTCGGGGTAGAAGATCACGAAATAGACCGGATGGCCCTCGTGCATCGCCATGCCGACCTCGCTGTCGCGCTTGAACCCGCCGATGCCAGGCCCGTGCCCTGCGCGCGGATCTATGATGATTACGGGCGGCTTCGAATCGTCCACGCAATCGTCCCAGCAATCGTCGCCGACCCGCGTGATCCTGAGCAGCGCATAGTTGGCCGACCGGTCGAAATTGCGCCCGTCCAGCAAAAGCTCGTAATCGAAATCCAGCAGCGGCGGCATGCCCTGCCGTTCATGCGCGATCATGTTGTTGGCGCGTTCGCGCAAGGTATCGAGGAACAGAATCCAGCGTTCAAGGGCGTCCTGGGCATAGGGCATCTGGCCGCCCGTTTTCGCGGCATCCAAGACAGGTCCGGCGGCGTGTTCGGGCGTCTCCACCGCAAGGCGCAGGCTCTTGTTCATGTTCGTTTTCCTTTTGACTGAGGGTTTGTGGTGGATGACCGTCCAGCGAGCATCACAAGCACCAGATCCTCCGCGACATCCTCGCGCAGACCGGTCAGGAGATAGGACGCATCGCCAGGCTCGATGCCCAATGCGCGCGCCGCGAGTGGAGGAGGCTGTTTCATCATTTCGACCCGGTTGAACAACGCGCGCGCCATCGGGGCGTCCGCGTGCTCTGCGGTCTCGGCACAGGCACAGGTTATCCGGGAGAACAAGATGCGAAGTTCATCGTCGTCGGATGATGGGTGACGGGTTCCCCCTGATTTCCGATCCATCGTCTTGCGTGGCATGGTTGGACGACTCCTGTGGTTGAGCCTTCGGGCTTGGTCACAGAAGAAGACGCCGGAAGATGGAGATCGTTACAGAACCGCCGACAGGGCGTTCAGTGTTCCTGTCCCACGTCTTCGCAATCGGTTTCGTGTTCGACGTTCTCGCAGCCTTTGGGCAGACAGGAACAATCGTCGCGGTCCTCCCGGCAGCATGAGCCGCAATGCGCCGTTAGCGCCTCGCGCAAAGCGCTGCGCGCCCTGTGAAGCCGGACACCGAGGGCGTTGCGCGTCAGTCCGAGATCGGCCGCCACGTTTTCGCGATCCTCTTCGCCGAAATCTATGCGCCGGATCAGCTCGGACTCCGCCGGGCGCAGTTCGGAAATCAGCCCGTTATGGCAGGTGCATAGCCGCGCCATCTGGGAGGGCGCATCTGCGATCCATTCTTCGGGTTCGCGCGCCGCCGCTGCCGCCAGACGGCTGCGCCGGGTTCCCTTGCGGTAGTGGTCGTTCAGGGTGGAGCGCAGGATCGTGTAGAGCCACGCATCCATCCGTTCCACGTCGCGGAGTTGATCCTTGCGCGTCAGCACCCGGATGCAGAACTCCTGCAACACATCCTCTGCATCCGCACGATTGCCGAGCCGTTTGACTAGGAACCCCATGAACGCGCCGCGCCCGTCCAACAGCGCGCGTTCCGGCGAAGTGTCGGGCACTTCCGGCTTGCGACTGTCTTGCGATGCCATGATGTCCCTGCCCTTTCCGCGCATCTTACGCTCTCAAGCAACAATGGTGTGACTGTTGCATCTTGCAGTTTCAATGCGGGCCGGCGTTGACATGGATCAAGTGCGTTGTAGCCCGTCCCGCCGCTCTGAAAGACATGGGTTTCCTGTCCGTCTGCGACAAGGTGGATTCCGGCGATGACGGGATGGCCAGGATGTCGCACTGCATCCTTCTGGCTTCAAGTTTCCCTTCGGCGCGGTACGACTACCCTTGTGGTCTGCCCTTGAGATTGACGAACACGATCCCCAGTATGACCAGCGCGATACCGGAAAACTGAATGCCGGACAGACGTTCGCCAAAGAACGACGCGCCAATTGCAAGACCGAAGATCGGGACCAGAAAGCTGAACACGATCGCCCGGTTCAGCTCGACTTCCTCCAGCACGGAAAACCAAACCCAATACACCAGCGCCGAGCCGAAAAGGGCCAGCCCCAAAAGCGATGCCGTGAAGACCGCGTTCCACTGAATGGCGGTTTGGTCTTCCAGCGCGAAGGCTGCGATGGCCAGTGGTACGCTGCCGATGAGCAACTGAAATCCCATTGCGAAAAGCCCGTCCGCCTTGTCCGCGATGGACTTGATCGCTACGTTGCTGACGGTCACCCCAACCGCGGCCAAAACGATATAGGCGAAGCCGATGGCCGACCCTTCCTGCCCTTCGTCGAGCAATTGCGGCAGGGCGATCACGAGGATCCCCGCAAAGCCGATCAACAGGCCGATCCAGCCGATCCTTGGCAGCCGTTCGTCAAGCCATGCGACGCCCAGCATCGCCGCAAGCAGGGGTTGCGTGTTGGCGATCACGGTGGCCAGTCCGGGCGACACGAATTCCGCCGCATGAAACATGCCCAGAAATCCCAGACTGGTCGCACCAAGGCCGACGACACCCAGTGTCACCCATGTGCGCCAGCCGCGCGGAAATGGTCTGCGCAAGATCATGGCCAAACCCACCAAAGCTGCTCCGGCCAGAACTGCCCGCATCGTCGCAAAGGTCATATGCGGCGCGTATTGTAGCCCTGCCGTGATCAGCGGAAAGCACGCCGCCCACAGGAGCATGGCCAGAACGATCTTGGTTATGACAGTCGGCGACATCGAATTTCCTTTTTGGATCAGAAGTGGCAGGAATTTCAGAAATTTTCCGATGTGCCAACTCAGGGGCGAAACAGGAAGACGCTGCGACCGCCGGAACCTTACGCATCCTGGCCCTGGTTCCAAAAGACCGTGCTCCCTGCATCCCCGACAGAAAAACCACAAACACTCAGGTCAACCCAAGTACCCGGAAAGTGTAACGTTTCCGATGTTTCGGCGTCTTGCTCTTCAGAGGTGTATCATGAATCACGACCCGAAAGATCGGTTGTCCATAGCAGATCAGCGCGACACAGCCGCCAAGGATGCCGACATCGCTGTCCGTCGCTCGCTGGTGGAAGGTCGTCAGCATATCCTGAATTTCCTGCGTCGGCGGCTGGGTGATGCAGAAGCCGCTGAGGATGTCCTGCAAACGTTCATGCTGCGGGCCATGGACCGCTTCGAGCAACTTCGCGATGTGCGCGCCGTTCGCGGCTGGCTCGGTCAGATCCTGGCGTCGTCATTCGCGGATTACGGTCGCAACGTAGCGCGCCAGCGTCAGAGGGAGATGGTGATGGCCCCAACCGACTTGGACAGCGTCCAAGACGGGTTCGACGAAGAACTCGACGAGGCGATATGCAATTGTCTATACAAGCTGTTGCCGACGCTCAGACCGGAATATGCCGAAGTAATCTGGCGCGTCGATCTTCAGGAGCAGCCGCGCGAGGCTGTCGCCAAAGACCTCGGCATCACCTTGAACAACCTCACGGTCCGACTTCATCGGGGTCGGCAGGCGCTCAAGACAAGATTGGAACAGATGTGCCTGACCTGCCCGGTTCATGGCTTTCTCGATTGCGATTGCGACGCAGCGGAAAAGGCCCGCGCGCGGTTTCAGGCGCTTAAGGACGACGCGGGAGCCAAAACGACGGACTGAGCCCCGATGCGCTGGCCATCTCTCACGGGCGCGCCCGCAATTCACGGATCGGGGTCCGTCAGCGAGGACACGCCGATCAGTCTTGCAAGGGTTTTTACCAGCCCACGCCCATCATTCGTCGCTATCCGCCGCTCCGGCAGGCCGTCGCTCTGTAATGATTATTATCGTCCTTCGTCTGTTTCACCTGACAGCGGCAGTTGATGCCGCCTTTGGAAGACAAGCGAGATGGAGCAAGCGAGCATGTCCAATAGCGAAACCTCTACCGACGAAGGCTTCGAACAAGAAGGGAGCCGAATTGGACGCGGACGTCTCGCGCCGGCACGGGCGGGCATGTGGTTGCTCGCGAAATCGCTTGGCAGCCTCGTTCGCACCGGACGCCTCACCGTTTTCGATCCCCTTGGCGAGGCCTGGCGTTTCGGCCCCGGCGGCGACCCTTGCGTGTCCATCCGCTTGACCGACAGGGGGCTGCCTGCGCAACTGCTTGCGAACCCCAGCTTGGCGCTTGGCGAGGCTTACATGGACGGCACGCTGCGCATCGAGGCAGGCAGTTTGCGCGACCTGCTGTCGATCTGCATGACGGAGATGGATGCCGTCGACGCATTGCCCGGCAGACGGTTGAACCGCTGCCTGGATGCGTTTCGGAACCGGAGGCTGCATCACAATCCGATCAGCCGGTCCCACGCGAACGTGGCACATCACTATGACATCTCGACCGAACTCTATGACCTTTCTCTCGATGCGGACCGGCAATATTCCTGTGCTTATTTTCCGACCGGGACGGAGACCCTGGATGAGGCCCAGACGCTCAAGAAACGGCATATAACGGCAAAATTGCTGCTGCGGCCCGGGCTCGAGGTCCTCGATATCGGCTCGGGCTGGGGCGGACTGGCGATGGAACTTGCACGGCAACACGGCGCCCGCGTCACCGGCCTCAGCCTCTCGACCGAACAGATCGCCGCCGCCCGCGACCGTGCCGCGCAATCGGGCCTGTCCGGTCGGGTCTCGTTTGAGCAGCGCGATTACTGCGAAGAGAGGGGCCAGTACGACCGCGTTGTGTCGGTTGGCATGTTCGAACATGTAGGCCGCAGCGGGTTCGACGCATTTTTTCGGCACGCTCCAGTGGCTTCTGAAACCCGATGGCGTGGGCCTGTTGCACGCGATCAGCACGAAGGCGCCCAAAGGCGGCAGTGATCCGTGGATCCGGAAATACATCTTCCCCGGTGGCTATCTGCCAACTCTGTCCGAATCCATCGCTGCTGCGGAACGGTCGGGGATTTGGGTCACGGATGTCGAGATCCTGCGGTTGCACTACGCCGAAACACTGCGCCACTGGTCCGAACGCTTCGCCGTCGAGCGCGAGACGGCGCGAAGGCTCTACGACGAACGGTTCTGCCGCATGTGGGAGTTCTACCTGGCTGCCTGCGAAATGGCGTTCCGGAATGGCCGCTTGATGGTCTTCCAGATCCAGCTTGCCAAGCGCCGTGACACCGTTCCGCTGACCCGGGGCTATATCGCCGAAACCGAGGCAAGTCTGATAGCCGAGAATACATCCTCCGATACAATCGCTGGGAGAGCATCATGACAGACGAACAGCAGATCAGAGTGGCCGTGAACGGATACGGCGTGATCGGCAAACGGGTGGCGGACGCGGTTGCCCTACAAGAGGACATGGAACTGGCCGGCGTGGCGGATGTCACCGCCGATTGGCGCGCCCGGATGGCGACCTCGAAGGGCTTCGCGCTTTACGCGGCCGATCCGGATCGCGCCCCGGCCATGCGCGCGGCCGGTTTCGAAGTGACCCGAGGGCTCGACGACCTGCTCGGCTCTGCCGATATCGTTGTGGACTGCACACCGAAAAAAGTCGCCGCGCGCAATGTCGAGACCTATCGCGAAAAGGGTATCCGGTTCATCGTCCATGGCGGCGAGAAGCACGAGGTGACAGGCCATTCCTTCGTCGCCGAAGCGAACTATACAAGCGCGATTGGCCGCGACAGCACCCGGGTGGTGTCCTGCAACACGACCTCGATCGTCCGCACCCTCACAACGCTGAAAGTTGCAGGGCTCCTTGGCTCAGCGCGCGGAACGCTCCTGCGCCGCGCCACCGACCCGTGGGAAAGCCATCTGGGCGGCATCATGAACACGCTTGTCCCCGAACCCGAGATTCCCAGTCATCAGGGCCCGGATGCACAAAGCGTCGATCCCGATCTCGACGTGATCACGATGGCCGTGAAGGTGCCGCAGACGCTTGCCCATCTGCACTATTGGTCGGTAAGGATGCCGCGCATGGCCTCCAGGGACGAGGTGCTGGAAGCGTTCCGCGCCTCCTCCCGCATCGCGTTGATCAAGATGTCGGACGGGCTGGGCGCGCTCAACGCGGTCAAGGAAATGATGGCCGATTTCGGACGCCCGAACGACAGCCTCTACGAGGTGGCCCTGTGGGAAGACATGCTGAAGGTCGAGGGCGACGAGCTGTTCTATGCCTACATGGTCGACAACCAGGCCATCGTGATCCCCGAAACCATCGACGCGATCCGCGCCCTGACCGGAGCCGAGCACGACGGTTCGGCGTCGATTGCGCGCACGAACGCAGCAATTGGGGTCGGGGCATTCACGACGACCTGACGGCTCCCGGCGGTGGGTGCCAACCCCATATGGGCAAAGAACCGATCAGCCCGCCGCCATGCCGCCATCGACGGGATATTGCGCTCCGGTGATGAAGGCGGACTCGTCGGTGGCGAGGAACAGGACCAGATTGGCGATATCGAGGCTTTCGCCGTATCGACCCAGCGGGATCGTTTCGGCAAGCTGTTGCTTCACCTCGTCGCCGTGGCCGGGATTGAACCCGTCCTCCAGCGACCGCATCATCCGCGTGTTGACCGGCGAGGGATGCACGGAGTTGACGCGCACGTTGTGGCCTGCGGCCTCTATCGCGGCGGCGCGGGTCAAACCGACAACGGCATGTTTCGAGGTGATATAGGGCGCGACATTCAGGCTGCCCTTGAGGCCCGCAATCGACGACATGTTGATGACGCTGCCGGATTTCTGCCCCATCATCACCGGCAGGACATGCTGCAACCCAAGGAACGCGCCGCGCACATTGACCGCCATTACCCGGTCGAAATCCTCGATCTCCTGGTCGACCAGCGGCGCGACCTTGCCCTCGATCCCGGCATTGTTGAAGAACACGTCGATGCGGCCGAACGTCTCGACGGTCTGCGCGACGTATCTTTTGCAATCCTCGACCGAGGAGACGTCGGCTGCGATTGTCAGCAGGTCGTCCGGACTGCCCAGATCCCGCGCAGCATCCGACAGGTCGTCATCGTCGAGGTCCACAAGCGCGAGCCTAGCCCCTTCGCTCAGGAAGAGACGCGCGGTTTCCAGACCGATACCCGCCGCGCCCCCGGTGATCAGGGCGATTTCATCTTTCAGACGTTTCATGGATCGTCCTCCTTGGTTTCAGTTGTTTGCGATCATCGTCCCTGCGCGGCCCTCAAGCATGGCAAGCGCATCCTCCAGCCGACCCACGCAGGCGAAACGGTCGCGCCCCGAGACGAAGCTCGCGGCGGCTGCCACCTTCGGTGCCATCGACCCGTCCGGCAGGTCCAGGCGCACTGCGTCCTCCGGCGACACCTGCTTAATAGCCGATTGCGTTTCGGTCCCGAAATCGCGGAACACGGCCTCGACGTCCGTCAGCAACAGCAGGGCGTCGGCGTTCAGCTTGTGGGCCAGAAGTGCTGTCGCGTGATCCTTGTCGATCACCGCCTGGACCCCGATCAGCGAACCGTCGGCACGCCGGACGACCGGAATGCCGCCGCCGCCTGCGCAGATCAGGGTCACGTCCTGCTCAAGCAGGAGCTGGAGCACCCGCAAGTCCGGAATGTCCATCGGCATGGGCGAGGGAACGACCCGCCGCCAGTGCGACCCATCCGCGGCGATGCTCCACCCCCGCGCCTCAGCCAGCCGTTCAGCCTCCGCCTTGTCATAAACCGGGCCGATGAATTTGCTGGGGCTGGCGAAGGCCGGGTCCTTGGGGTCAACCTCGACCTGGGTCAGCAGTGTCGCGACCGGGCGGTCATGGCCCAGGGCGTTCTCAAGCTCCTGCTCGATCATGTAGCCGATCATGCCATCGGTTTCAGCGCCAAGAACATCCAGCGGGAACAACTCGTCGGGTTTGTAGGCGGCACCCTGCAAGGCGAGCAGGCCGATTTGTGGTCCATTGCCGTGGGTGACAACCAGTCGGTGGCCGACCTCGATGATCCGCACCAGCGCGGCGGCCGCGGTGGCGACGTTCGCGCGCTGGTTCTCTGCCGTCAAAGGTTCGCCGCGCTGCAACAGCGCATTTCCCCCAAGGGCTGCAACGACCAGCATGGGCTAGTTGCCCAGCGTCGCGACGAGCACCGCCTTGATGGTGTGCAGTCGGTTCTCGGCCTGGTCAAAGACGATGGAGGCCGGGCTTTCGAATATGTCCTCGGTCACCTCCATCGCCGTGATATCGAAATGCTCGGCAATCTCCGCCCCGGTCCCAGTGTCAGCATTGTGAAACGCCGGAAGGCAATGCATGAACTTCGTGCGTGGACTGCCGGTCTTTGCCATCACGTCGGCATTGACTTGATAGGGCAGAAGCAAACGGATGCGCTCTTCCCACTTGTCCTTGGATTCGCCCATCGACAACCACACGTCGGAGTAGATGAAATCCACCCCTTTGACGGCTGCGTCGATATCCGCGGTGATCATCATTCGCGCGCCTGTTTCGTCCGCGATCGCCTGAGCCTCGTCACGGATCGCCTTCTCGGGCCAGAGGTTTTCAGGCGCACACAAGCGCACATCCATGCCCATCTTGGCCCCGCCGATCAGCAGGCTGTCACCCATGTTGTTGCCCGCATCGCCCATGAAGCAATAGGCGATCTCGCACAGCGGCTTGTCGGAATGTTCCTGCATGGTCAGGAAATCGGCAAGGATCTGGGTCGGGTGAAACTCGTCCGTCAGCCCGTTATAGACCGGCACGCCCGCGTATTGCGCCAGCGTTTCGACAATGGGATGACCGAAACCGCGATATTCGATCGCGTCATAGACCCGGCCCAGCACGCGGGCGGTGTCCTTCACGGTTTCCTTCTTGCCCAGATGCGACCCCGAGGGGCCAAGATAGGTGACATGCGCGCCCTGATCGTGCGCCGCCACCTCAAAACCGACGCGGGTGCGGGTGCTGTCCTTCTCGAAGATGAGCGCAATTTCCTTGCCGGCCAAGCGCGGCACTTCGGTGCCTGCGTATTTCGCCGTCTTCAGATCGGCCGAGAGTTTCAGCAAGAAGCCGATTTCTTGTGGCGTGAAGTCGCGCAATGCCAGGAAATGGCGGTTTCTCAGGTTGTAGGACATGGGATTTCCTTGTCGTCGGGTGGTTCAGATTGCGTCGCGGATCGTCGGGCAGCTCATGCAGTGGCTGCCGCCCCTGCCCCGGCCCAGTTCGGCACCGGGGATGGCCAGCACCTCGATCCCGGCCTCCTTGAGGGCGGCGTTGGTGTCGTCGTTGCGGTCGTAGCCGATGACGACGCCGGGGCGCAGCGCCAGCACGTTGTTGCCGTCATTCCACTGTTCGCGCGATTGCTCGGCGGCATCGGAACCGCCGGTGGGCACTAGATGTAGTTTCTTGTGGCCGAGGATCTCGGCCGTGATCTCGAACAGGTGGCGGGCATCGCGGCGGATATCGAGCGCCGCTTTGCCCGCGCCGGGGCGCAAATCGTAGCAGGTGATGGCATCCGCTACTTCCTTGAACGTGGTCACGACATCGCCGCCGCAATGGGTGAAAACGGTGTCCAGATGCATCGCCTCGCGCGACCGCGGCATCTGGCAGGCGATCAGACGGTGCACGTCGCCACCCTCGAACAGCGCTTCGGCCAGTTGGCCCACCGCCTGTGGGGTCGATCGTTCGCCCATGCCGACCATGACGACGCCGTGCCCGATCGGCATGATGTCGCCGCCTTCCAGCGTGGCCGTCCCGAACTCGCGCGTCGGATCGCCGAACCAGACCCGCGCCTGACCCGCGAATGTCGGGTGGAACCGGTAGACGGCGGCCATCAGCAGGGTTTCGGGCCGCCGCGCCGCGAAATGCATCGGGTTCAGGCTGACGCCGCCATAGACCCAGGCCGAATTGTCGCGGGTAAAGATGAAATTCGGCAGCGGCGGCAGCACGAAACCATGCAGGCCAAGGTAGCTGCCGAACATGCCGGAAGGCGTGAAGGGCAGATCGTCCACCCTGATACCGCCGACAAGAAATCTCGCAAGATCGGCACCGGAGAGAGACTCCATCCAGGCACGTAGCTCGTCCCGCATCCCCACGCCGACGTCATTGCGGGTGATGCGGTGGTCGAGAACCCAGGCGCGTGCGTCCGACAGGTCGAGCGTTTCGCCCAGCAGCGCCATGGCGTCCAGAACCTCGACCCGTTCGGCGCGCATGATATCGGCAAAGATGGCGTGATCCTTGATCGCCTGTTTGACCCAGAACACGTCGTCGAACAGCAGATCCTCGCGGTTGTCCGGCGTCAGGCGGCGATGCGCCAGGCCGGGTCGCGATACGATCACCTGACGCAGCTTGCCGGTTTCGGAATGAACGCCCAGTTTCGGTTCAGACATCTTGGATGCCTCCTTTTGTTTCGATCAGAGAACGGCGGCCAGGCTGATCCCGGCCGAGATGAAGACGACGAGGATCAGCAACAAGGGCCAGACGAAGACGACCCAGCGGTCGAACGACACGCGCCCTATGGCCAGACCGCCGATCACAACCGCAGAGGTGGGCGTGATCAGGTTCACCAGCCCGCTGGCCGATTGATAGGCCGTAACCACAAGGTCGCGACCGACGCCTGCGAAATCCCCCAGGGGCGCGAGGATCGGCATTGACAGGACGGCAAGGCCGGACGAGGACGGCACCAGAAAGCTCATCCCGATCTCGATCCAGAGCATGAGGTTGATGAACGCAATCTCCGGCAGTCCGCCGAGGGTATCGGCCGCACTGTTCAGGATCGTATCGGCGATCAGGCCCTGTTCCATGATCACGACGATGCCACGCGCCAGACCGATCACCAGCGCGACCCCCAGCAGATCCTTGGCACCATCCACAAAGGACGACGTCAGCTTCTTTTCGCCCATCCGCGCGACCAGCCCGACGACGATGGCCATGCCGAAGAACAGTGCGCCCATCCGGGCCATCCACCATCCCTGGCTCGAAACGCCCCAGATCATCACGGCGAAGGTCACAAAAAACAGAATCAGAACCAGCTTCTGAGTGCCGCTCAGCTTCGGCTCGTCAAATTCCGCATCCGTCTCGTTCAGGAAAAACTGCCGGTCGCTGTCGCGTTGTGCGGCAACGACGGACCGGGTTGGGTCTGCCTTGACCCTCGATGCGTAGCGCATCACATACGCGATGCAGATCGCGAGGCCGCCCAACAGGATGACTAGCCGCAGCGCCATACCATCTGTGAAGGGGATGCCCGCTGCGTTCGAAGCGATCACCGTGGCGAAGGGGTTGATCGTCGATCCCAGGGTTCCGATCCCGGCACCGATCAGGATGATCGCCACGCCGGTCACGGAATCGTAGCCGGCCGCGATCACCACCGGGATCAGAAGCGCATAGAAGGCCAGCGTCTCTTCGGCCATGCCGTAGGTGGTGCCGCCCAAGGCAAAGAGCGACATCAGGATCGGGATCATCCAAATTTCCCGTCCCTTCAGGCGAACCATCGCTGTTTGAATACCCGTATTGATCGCATTCGTGGCATTCACCACGCCCAAGAAGCCGCCCAGAAGCAGGACGAAGAGCGCCACGTCGATGGCATTGGCGGCATAGCTGTCCGGATCGTAGAACCCTGCGACCGGCGCCAGCATCACATCGACGAAACCCTGCGGGTTCGGTTCGACCGTCTGATAGGTTCCCGGCACGGCGATCTCGCGGCCGACCTCCTCGCTCATTGCGCGATCGTATTGGCCCGCCGGTATGATCCAGGTCAGGGCCGCGACTATGATGATCAGCACGAACAGGATGGAATAGGCAGTGGGAAACCGGGCCGCCCTGCCCTGCCCGTTCGGCGTCTTGGTCGATGATGTGTCGGACATCTGTGTTACTCCCTCTTTCAATGAGATTTCTGTGGATGTCTCTCTTCCTTGTGATCGTGAACGACCATTATGTTGACAGACGCTGTCAGGCATCAAACCTTACAGTTTTTTCTGGACGGCTCTGATTGGGAAACAAGCGACGGGCGCATTCCTCATCTCCGCTTACTCGAGGAGCCCGTATGCCTTGCCGGCCGTTTACGAAGTCTGCTGCTCCGCATGGTTCTAGGAACTTGCTGCTGTTCCGACGGACCTAGATGTGTGAGGTCTCCGCTGTGGTCGTGCGCTCACTGAAGTCACCGCGATTAAGCTGAGTTTGCGCTCGTCGGTATTCTGATGGGTTGGCCAGCGGAGCAGGAGAGGGCTTCCGTCATGAACCGAATGCTTTTCAACGTCGAGTGTGTGCCTTAGGTTTAGGCTTTGGGCCGTCCCAAAAATTCTGATCGGAGTGAATTCCATGTGCTTATCCGCCCAGGTCAGCTTTGCCGCCAGTGTTTTCCTTGTTGGCGGTGGCACCGCGATTTCAATCGAGGCATGGCGGCGCAACAAACGCTATCTGCCGCTTGCCTTGATGCCGCTTTTCGCCGGCCTTCAGCAATTCATGGAGGGGTTTGTCTGGGTCGGCATGAATGGAAATGATCCGCTGACGGTCTTGTGGGGGGCAATGGGGTTTATCTTTTTCACTTGGTTTATGTGGCCGATTTGGGTGCCGTTCTCGGTCTACGTGCTCGAGCCGCGTGAGAGTTCCCGCAAGAGGCTGTTCCTCATCTTGGCTGTGATCGGGCTGGGATTCGGGTTGTTGCTCTATATCCCGCACGGGCTCAACAGCAGCATGGTCGTGGTTGAGATCAACAATCAATCGCTGGCCTATGAAAAATCCATGTGGCTTGATTTCATGATGCCGCGCTGGTTGACCAACACGATCTATGTCGCCCTCATCATTCTTCCGCCTACGCTGTCGCGCTACAAACACGTGCGCCATTTCGCCCTGACGCTTGCGGCGGTCGTAGTGATTGACATTGCTTTCCTGCAATTTGCCTACATATCATTCTTCTGTCTGTTGGCGGGACTCGCAACGCTGCATCTGGTTTACATCATCCTTACCAACAAATGCGCCCGGGAATGCCCTGAACTGTTCGCCTGATCCCGTCGCATACTTACATCGGTGCAGTTTGACAGACGTGTGGGATCACTTCGTCGCGAGGTAGAGCAGTAGCAATCATCGGGATCGTCCAGGCAGCAGGCGCCACAGTAGTGTTGGATCGCCTCGCGCAGAGCAGCGCGCGCCCGGTGCAGCCGTACGCCAAGGGCGTTGCGGTTCAACCCCATATCGGCGGCCACGATTCCCCGGTCCTCTTCACAGAAATCAATGCGCCGGATCAACATGGCGTCAACGGAACGAAGCTCGGTGAGCAGCCTGCTAGGGCATGTGCACGGCCGCGCCATCTGTGTCGGCGCATCGGCGACCCATTCTTCGGGTTCGCGCGTCACGGCGCCGGCCAGTCGAGTTCGCCGGATCCTCTTGCGGTAGTGGTCGTTCAGCGCGGACCGCAGGACTGCATATAGCCAAGCATCCATCCGCTCAACGTTGCGCAACTGATCCTTCCGCGCCAGCACCCGTAAGCAGAACTCTTGCAACACATCCTCGGCATCGGCCCGGTTGCCCAGCCGTTTCGCGAGGAAGCCAAGAAAAGCTCGTCGGCCCTCGATCAGTGCGGTCTCGGTCAATGTTTCATAGTTCTGTGCTTCTACGTTGTTGCTCATTCGAATTCCTCCTAATCGAGTTCCCTCCGGATCACGCGACGGTATTTTGCCTCTGGTTGCCTGGGCTTCCGGAGCGTCTGAACGAGTACAAAACCAAAGCCAGTCCGGCCAGAATCATCGGCGCGGACAGCAGCTGACCCATCGTTAGCCCCCAGTCACCGAAATGAAGTGCATGTCCGATCGGATTTTCGGCGGTCGCGAACTGCATGTCCGGCTGCCGGAACAGCTCCACGAAGCTCCGGCCGAGGCCGTAGCCAGTCAGGAACACGCCTGTCAGGGCGCCCGGCATCCTCAGCCAGCCGCGGCGCCAGGCGAGGTGGAGCAGGAGCGTCCCCAGCAGAAGCCCTTCCAGAAGCGCCTCGTACAGCTGCGAGGGATGGCGGGCGCAGAGCCCAGTGATGCCTTCACAGGCCTGCGCCGCCTCGCCCGGAAAGATCACCGCCCATGGAACATCAGTTGGCCGCCCCCAAAGCTCGTTGTTGGTGAAATTCGCCAGCCGCCCCAGAAACAGCCCCGGTGGAGTTGCCAGCGCAAGCAAGTCGGCGGTGCTGAGCAGGGATGTGTTCTGCCGAAGAGAGAACACCAGCGTTGCAACAGCGACACCCGAAAAACCGCCGTGGAACGACATGCCGCCCTGCCATACCTTGAGGATTTCCAGAGGGTTGGCCAGGTAGTAGTCGGGCTGATAAAATAGCACGAAGCCCAAGCGTCCGCCAACGATCACGCCCAGGATGATCCATGTCAGAAGGTTCTCAATCTGCTGGCGATCAAGTGGCGGCCCGGCCTGGGGCCAGAGTGCCGGGCGACGGACAGCCCCTAAGCAGATGCGCCATCCGATGAGGATGCCGACGATATAGGCAAGCGCATACCAACGCAGCGCGAATGTGAAACTCCCGATCTCGATCGAGAACAGGTCGGTTCCGATATCCGGAAATGGTATCGCTTCGGTCAACATGGGCGGGGTCCCCGTTTCTTGCGTTGGAACTGAAAGTTGAAATGTCCATGGTGCTCGTTGAATGGCGGCGGCGTCTGCCGATGAACTGCGTCGCGATCAGTCATGGCGCAATCCACGTCTCTGCCAATCTCTGACGCCGATGACCACAAGCGGGGTCAAGGTTAGTGCGCCCAGTCCGATTGCAGCCCAAACAGCACGGGAGGTGTCTCCGCTGACGACTTTGTTGCCGAAATGCGCGAGCACAAAACTAGCGGGAATGATCCCGGCCAGGGTGGCCAGTCCGAAACGCCAGAAATGCAGTCGGCTTAGCCCTGCGGCATAGCTAACGATGTCAAATGATACGAATGGCAACAGGCGACTAATAAATACCGTGAACGTCAGCGCGTCTTGAGAGCCGAGCCAGCCGGTATCCACCTTGTCGCCGAACCACCGCCGTAGCGCGTCTCGACCCAAGAACCGGGCGAGCCCGAAGGCTGCAAGAGCGCCGAGTTCGGCGCCGAGGACGATGTAGACCGTTCCGAGTGTGTGGCCGTATGCCGCGCCCGCGGCCAACGCAATGGGCGCGCTTGGGATTGGCGTGGCTATGATCGCGGCCGTCATCAGCCCAATGATGACAACTGGTCCCCAGATGCCAGCAGCCGCGACCCATCCAGATATTCTGTCGCCATTTAGGCGGGTGAGGGCCTCTGACAGGGGGCCAAAGACAAGGGCGAGCAGGACAGCCGCGAAGCCGACTGCAACGGTCGCCTTGACGGCAGGTGTGATGGCCAGGTCGCGGTTCATCTGCGCGTCATGTCAGGTGAGGGACGAACAGGTACGCCGCTGTCAGAAGCTCGAACACGACACAGAACGGGAAATACAATCGCGGTACCCACGCGCCGTGGAGGCCATTGTGGTGCAAGAAGGCCTACATCGCATGCGCCGCGAGCCCTGCTGGCAAGGCGAGCGGATGCCAGAACAACCCTAAAAACGGGCAGCAAAACCAGAAACACCCCGGCCGCAAAGCCGAATGGGCCAACTATCTCGTTGGCTTGTCGATCTTGAATGTGCTCGCCCGACATTTGCGAATTGCCTCGATCCTGGTTGCTCGGGTTCCTCTTGAAAACTAAATATGCCGATTCCACTAACTGGAAGGTCAAGAGTATCTCGAGGAAAATCAGACTGCGTCCAGAGCCGCCCGAAGAAAGTCGCGGACTTGGCCTGCGACCGCATCCAGGTCAGCGTTTTCTACCGCTTGCATCGACGCCACTGGGTCAATGGCACTGATTTCGGTGTCTGCGTCTAATTGGCGCAGGATGACGTTACAGGGCAGCATCGCGCCGATGCGCGGCTCGATCTCGATGGCCTTGCGGGCCATGCCCGGATTGCAGGCGCCTAGGATGCGAAAGGGCGGCATCTCCGCGCCCAGCTTCTTTTTCATCGTCGCTTTCAGGTCAATCTCGGTCAGTACACTGAAGCCTTTTTCAGCCAGTGCGTCACGAACAAGCAATTCGGCGGCGTCTATGGCGACATCTTTCAAAACGCGATCATAGGTATAAGCCATTTCGATCTTCCCCCTTTTGGATTCGTGGTGGTCATTGTCTGGACGTGCCAAATCCAAATGCGGTCTGGCGTTGGCGTCCGGATGTTTCGCGGGTCAGTCGTTTTGGAAATCGGCGCCAGCCAGAGCCGGCGCCGGACCGCTCAATTGTCGTTCATCATGGTTCTGTCGCCCATGCCCTGGCCATTGCCGGGCTGAACCGGAGGCTGTGCCATGTTCGACCGCATCATCTGGATCCGTTCCATCATCTCGGCGGGTGCCGTCATCTCTTCCGCCGTCACCGAACCATCTCCGTCCGCATCGAGGTGCTGGAAGCGATCCACCATCATCTCGCGGATCATCGCGCTGTGAAGGGTTTCGAACTCGGCAATCGAGAGGGAGCCGTCGCCGTCGTTGTCGTATTCGGCGAGCTTGGCCTGCAGCCGCGAACGCATCTCTTCGGGCGTGACCGTGCCATCGCCGTCTGCGTCGAACATCTGCATCATGCCCCCGCCCATCGGACCCATGCCACCCATCGGACCCATGGCGCCCCTGATGCTGCCGCCCATCATGTTACCGTGCATGCGCTGCATCATGTCCATCATTCCATCCATGCCCCCCATCATTCCCATCATGCCGGGGCCACTGCCCTGCATCATGCCGGGTCCGGGCTTGGCGCCGGGTTGCCCGCCGTGTCCGTGATTGGAATCCGCGAAAGCGGCACCGCCAAGGACGGTCGCAGTCAGGGTCATTGCAGCGAAGAAAGTATTGCGTTTCATTCAGGTCACCTCGTGTCAGTGTTGCGATAGGCAACATATGGCAGGTGATTGTCGCGACGGAATGCCGGGCACATCGGTGTTTTGTATCGGCGGGTCACAACCGCGGTGCCTGTTACATTTCGTGACAAATCTCTTCGGGAAAGCACCCCGCATTCGTCTAAAGGAAGGGTTATGAGCGAACCGCCGCACATTCTTGTTGTCGATGACCACCGCGAAATCCGCGATGCCGTGACCCGTTATCTCGAGAAGAACGGGATGCGTGCGACCTCGGCGCGCGATGCGGTCGAAATGGATGCGAAGCTCGCGAACGGCCAATTCGACCTGATCGTTCTCGACGTCATGATGCCGGGAGAAGACGGTCTGTCCGTGTGCCGGCGGCTGTCCGCTACCGGAACCGTTCCGATTCTGATGTTGACTGCGCTCGGAGAGGAAACTGATCGGATCGTTGGCCTCGAAATTGGTGCGGATGACTATCTGGCGAAACCCTTCAACCCGCGCGAACTGGTCGCACGGATCAAAGCCATTCTGCGCCGTTCGACGAAAGCCGAGCCCTACGCAGGTAAACTTTCGGGCAGACGCATCGCGTTTGCCCATTGGATCCTGGACACGGACAGTCGGGTACTGTCGAACGAGGACGGTGCGCAAATCGATCTGACCAGCGCGGAATTCAAGCTTCTGACCGTCCTGCTGGAGCGTCCTCGTTTTGTCCTGAGCCGCGATCAGCTGCTCGATCTGACGGCAGGTCGGGCAGCGTCAGTCTTTGACCGAACCATAGACAACCAGATAAGCCGGCTGCGCCGAAAGATCGAGCTTGATGCTTCGCGCCCCCGCATCGTCACGACCGTGCGCGGCGGCGGTTATTGCCTGGCTGCCGATGTCCGCGAGTTGAGCTGATGCCGCGCGCCATCGACAGTCTTCGGGGACAGCTGGTCCTGCTGATCATCGCGGCGCTTGCGGTAGCCCAGACGATCAGCCTGTGGCTGTTCGTGGACGAGCGCGGTCTCGCCGTGCGCGCGGCTCTGGGCTTCGAGGCGGCAGGTCGGGCCGCGAACGTCGCGCTGTTGTTAGAAGAGGCGCCGCAGTCCTTGCAGCAGGCGATCCTGAGAGCGGCAAATTCCCCTTTGGTGCGTTTCGATCTTTCGGACATTCCCGCCGTAGACCATGAGAGCCATACCGACGGCGGCGCAGTGGAGGCGCGCGTTCGCGGATTACTGGGTGGTGCGAAAGACCGAGAAATCCGCGTGGAATTGCATGAGGTCGAGCACGGCATTCCGCCGATGCCACATCTCGCGCCGGAGATGGCCGAAATGCATCTCGCTATGATGCGGGGCGAGCTGTCCGCGATCGAAATGCAGCTGTCGATCGCCGTCGCGAACGGACAGTGGCTGAATGTCGGAACACGGTTCGAACGGCCGCCATTGCAATGGCCTTGGGCGTCATTCGTCGGTTTCGGCATCACGGCGGCAATCATACTGGTCACGGCTTTCTGGTTTCTGCTGACCCGCCTGACGGGTCCGCTTCTGCGCGTTTCGCGCGCAGCCGACAGGCTCGGGCGAGGCGAAACCGTGGATCCGTTGCCGCTGATCGGCCCCAGCGAGGTGCGCGGCCTCACGCGGGCATTCAATCGGATGCAGGCGAGGCTGACACGTTTCGTCGCAGACCGAACGCGGCTTCTTGCGGCATTGGGTCATGACCTACGCTCTCCGCTGACCGCCATGCGGGTACGGGCCGAGATGGTCGAGGAGGACGAAACACGCGAAAGCTTGGTCGCCTCGGTCGAGGAAATGCAGGAGATGGTCGATGCCACGCTCGCCTTCGCGCGGGGCATGGCCAGCGCCGAAGCCTACGAGACGGTGGAACTGAGCGCCTACCTGAAGCAGCTGCGGACCGACATGATAGACGGCTTCACCCTGGATGCAATCGACAGCTTGTGGGTACGGCTGCGCCCGCAATCGGTACGTCGCGCCCTGCGCAATATCATCGATAACGCGCAGCGCTACGGCGGAGGGGCCGAGGTCACCATCCGGCATGACGCCGAACATGTCCAGATACACGTTGCCGACAACGGTCCCGGGATCCCTGAAGCTGAACTCGAGCAGGTGTTCGAGCCGTTTTTCCGGCTCGAAAAATCCCGCTCGCGCGAAACCGGCGGTACCGGCCTTGGCCTGTCGATCGCACGAACAATTATCAGAGCCCACGGCGGCGAAGTAACTTTGTCGAACCGCATCGAAGGCGGTCTGCTTGTGACCGTCACGCTGCCGCTCGAAACAGAAACAGAACAGGAAGAAAGGAACATGTCATGAAAATAGGTATCTCCGTTGCCACCCCGTCAGCCCTGGTCTTGTCCGCCGGGTCCGCGTTTGCTGCTCCGTCGGATGGTTGGGGCGAGGGTTTCGGTCACATGATGTGGGGAGGTGGGTTCGGCATGGCTGGCGGTTTGATGATGCTGGTATTTTGGGGGGCGATCATCGCATTGATCGTCTTTGCCGTCCGCGGCTTTGCCGCCGGATCGGGTTTAGCCAGCAAATCGGACGCGGCCGAGATTCTGCGCGAACGCTATGCCCAAGGGGAAATCGACGACGAGGAGTACGAGCGTCGCAAGGCGAAGCTCGGGTTGTGACGTCGAGGCTGGTGTTCCGATCCCCACCGAATTGTGAGCATCAACTATTGACCTTCCCGGTTGGGAAGGCTGCACCCGCTCAAGGTGACTGCCTCTCAAGGTGACTGCCTAATGACTAGGAAACCCCGATGATACCCGAAATCGGACAATTTGCCCTCGCCCTCGCGCTCGGCACCGCATTGGTTCAGAGCGTGCTCCCCATGCTCGGTGCTGCCCGCGGGAATGCTCTGTGGATGCGTAGCGCGCGGAGTTCATCGATCACGCAACTAGTTTTCATAGGCATCGCCTTCGCGGCGTTGATGCACGCCTTCGTGGTCAGTGATTTCACTGTGGCGAACGTTGTCGAGAACTCGCATTCGCTCAAACCGATGCTCTACAAGATCGCGGGCACCTGGGGCAGCCATGAGGGTTCCCTTCTGCTCTGGGTGCTGATCCTGGCGGCCTTCGGCGCAGGTGTCGCGCTCTTCGGGTCCAACATACCGGATGCACTGAAAGCCCGAACTTTGTCAGTTCAGGCCTGGATCAGCACCGGCTTCCTGTCGTTTCTGTTGCTGACATCCAACCCGTTCGAGCGGGTGTTTCCGCCGCCTTTCGACGGTAACGATCTCAACCCGCTCTTGCAGGATGTCGGCCTCGCGATGCATCCGCCGCTGCTCTATTTTGGATATGTCGGCTTTTCGATCGTGTTCTCCTTTGCCGTGGCCGCGCTGATCGAGGGGCGGATCGACGCCGCATGGGCGCGGTGGGTCCGGCCATGGACACTGGCGGCGTGGATGAGCCTGACGGCCGGGATCGCGCTCGGGTCGTGGTGGGCTTACTATGAACTGGGCTGGGGCGGCTGGTGGTTCTGGGATCCCGTCGAGAACGTAAGTTTCATGCCCTGGCTTCTCGGCACGGCGCTTCTGCATTCGGCGATCGTCACCGAGAAGCGCGATGCCTTCAAGAGCTGGACGATACTTTTGGCGATCCTCACCTTTTCGCTCTCCCTTCTGGGCACCTTCATCGTGCGGTCGGGTCTTCTGACATCCGTTCATGCCTTCGCCGTCGACCCGGAACGGGGCCTCTACATCCTCGGGCTGCTCGGGGTCTCGATTGGAGGCTCGCTCACGCTATATGCTTGGCGCGCACCGGCGATGGATGGCGGAGGCCTGTTTACGCCCGTTAGCCGCGAGGCCGGATTGCTCATCAATAATCTGCTTCTGGCAACGGCAACCGGAACCGTGTTGTTCGGAACGCTCTATCCGCTGTTCATGGAGGCACTCTCTGGCGACAAGGTCTCGGTCGGATCGCCGTTTTTCAACGCGACCTTCATCCCGATGATGCTTCCGTTGGTTGTGATGATGGGCATCGGGCCGTTCCTGTCGTGGAAGCGCGCCGATCTGAAGGGCGTGTTTCAACGCCTTCGTTTCGTCGCGGTGCTCGCAGGACTGGCCGGACTTGCAACTTGGTACGTCGCGCGAGGCGGACCCGTCCTCGCTTACCTATCAGTCGCGATCGCCGTGTGGCTGCTCATTGCCTCGTTGCGCGAATGGTTCGTTCGGATCAGGCTTCTCGACGTGCCTCTGCTCGAAGCGATGCGACGTGCGAGAAATCTGCCCCGAGCCGCCCATGGGATGACGCTGGCTCACGCGGGACTGGCGATTGCGATGCTGGGCTTTATCGGCTCCAGCGCCTGGAAATCGGAGGAGATCGTATTCGTGCAACCGGGCTCCGTCATCAAGATCGCGGGTTTTGATGCGCGCTTCGATGGTGTCGAACGCGTGCGCGGACCCAACTACATTGCCGATCGGGGGGCGCTGACGATCAGCCGGGAGGGTGAATTCGTAACAACGCTTTACCCCGAACGGCGCTCGTACCCTGTTGCGCAAAGCACGACAACCGAGTCGGCAATAAGGTCCACGCTTGCGGGCGATCTCTATGCGTCCTTGGCCGAACCGTCTTCCGAGACAGCCGCCGACCAAGGCGCATGGACGCTTCGCATCCTCTACGAGCCACTCGTGAATCTCATCTGGATCGGCGCTGCGATGCTGTTTCTCGGGGGCGGCCTGTCCCTCTCCGACAGGCGCCTGCGCGTCGGTGCCCCGCGTCGGGCGTCGCGGAGCGAACCCGTTGCAACACCGGCGGAGTAAGACGACATGAAACGCGCAGTCGCGGCCCTTCCCATTCTGATCGCCCTCGTATTCGGGGCATTCTTCCTTTGGGGGCTGAATCCAGATCGCGATCCGAACGCGATCCCGTCGGTCCTGATTACGCAGTCGGCACCGGACTTCGACTTGCCGGCCATCGAGGGGGTCGACGTTCCGGGCCTGTCGCGTCGGGATCTGACAGGAAGCGCTGAACCGGTGTTGGTCAACGTCTTTGCCTCCTGGTGTGTGCCGTGTCGCGCCGAGCACGCCGTTCTGACCCGCATGGTCGAACGCGACGGTGTCCGGCTCTTTGGCATCAACTACAAGGACAAGCCGGAAGACGCGCGCGCCTGGCTGGAAAACCTCGGAAACCCCTACGAGCGGATCGGCTCGGACCTGAACGGTCGTGCCGGCATCGAATGGGGTATATCGGGTGTGCCCGAGACTTTCATCGTCGCGGGCGATGGAACGGTTCTCTACCGCTATGTCGGCCCGGTTGTGGGGGCCGAGGCCGAGGAGAAATTCGCCACGGCATTGGCACAGGCCAGGACGTGGAAGGGAGGCAATCCATGAAGTGGATAAGTCTGGCAGCGGCGATTATGTTGGCCGCCCTGCCCTTCACCGCCCACGCCGTCGAACCCGACGAGATCCTGGACGACCCTGGATTGGAGGCGCGGGCGCGTGAAATATCAAAGGATTTGCGCTGCGTCGTCTGTCAGAACCAGGACATCGACAGCTCGAACGCCGGGGTTGCGCGCGATCTGCGGCTGCTCGTCCGCGAGCGGCTTGTGGCGGGCGATACCGATGCCGAGGTCATCGAGTTCGTTCGGGCGCGTTATGGCGACTTCGTCCTCTTGAAGCCGCCGTTCAAACCGGGAACCTACGCGCTCTGGCTGGCTCCGGCGGTTCTTTTCCTGTTTGGTGCGGGCACTGCAATCGTCGTTTTGCGAAACAATCGGAAGCGGTTAGTCGCGGCAAAGCTGAGTGACGAAGACGAAAGGATGGTCGCGGAAATTCTGGCCACCGAAAAGGGGGACAAATCCTGATGCTTTGGGTCTTTTTTGCGGTCCTCTCTGTGTCTGCTGTCTCCATGCTGCTCTATCCATTGCTGAGGTCCGACGCCGTCAGGACCGACCGGCAGGCGGGTGCGGTTGCTGTCCTTGCCGACCAGTTGCAGGAGGTCGACAGGGATGCCGAACGCGGTTTGATTTCGAATGACGAGGCCGAGGCCGCCAAGATCGAGATCAAGCGGCGGCTGCTGAAGCTCGGTCGCGGGCACTCTGCACGGCAGCGCACCGACGCAGGAGGGCATGCTGCGTTGTGGGTATCAGCCCTTGTTGTTCCTCTGGTGGCGGGGCTTCTCTATACACAGCTCGGTTCGCCCGAAGTTCCTGCCGTGCCCTTCGCCGATCGGCAAGATGAACGGGCGGAACAGGCGCAAATTGCCGAATTGACCGGACGATTGCTGGAACGCCTTGAAAGCGATCCCGAAGGTGGCCCGACGGAAGGCTGGATGCTGCTCGGGCAGACCTACATGCGCATGGGCAGATATGCCGCCGCCGCCTCGGCCATGGAAACCGTGATCGAACGTGACGACGCATCGTCGGCGATGCTGTCGCAATATGCCGAAGCGCTTATCTCGGCCGAGGATGGTATTGTGACCCTGCAGGCGCGCAATGCCATCAGACGTGCGCGGGAAATGGACCCGTCAAACCCCGCAGCCGCCTACTACGAGGCTATCGCGCTCGATCAGGCCGGAGACAGTGAGGAGGCGCACGACTTGCTGGTTTCTCGCTTGGAACAGGCCGCCGGTCCGGCGCCCTGGATGGAAGTATTCATCGCGCAGGCCAACCGGATCGGTGAGGCGATCGGACGCGAGCCGGTGAACTTTGACGCATTCACCCCCTTGGCTGGAGGCACATCCGGACCGACCCAGGATGATGTCGCGGCAGCATCCGAGATGCGCGAAGCCGACAGGGCCGAATTCATCCGGTCGATGGTGGGTCGGCTGGCTGATCGTCTGGCCGAAGACCCGGATGATCTGGACGGGTGGCTGCGCCTTGGAAATGCGTATCGCGTGCTGGGCGAGATGGACAAGGCCCGCGAGGCATTCCTGTCGGCAGAGAAGCTCGCTTCGAACCTGGCCAGCGATGACCCGCGAAGGGTTGCGATCCGGGACGTGTTGTCGGAATATTCGGACTAGGAGGAGGAAAGAAATGTGAAAAGACGACAGTTTGTTCGCGGTTCACTCACGGTCGTGGCACTGGGGTCCGGAACAACCGTCGCGGCGCATCTGCTCGACACGTCTCAGACATGGCCGCTTCCAATTTGCTCTGCGGCTGTTTCGCGGCGGTTGGTCCCGACTCCTTCTCCGCCAACTCTTTGAGCACTGCCTCCGTTAACGCAATTCCGGCAAGACGATGCCATCCGGGGCTGCGAGTCCACAACTCTCTTTATGTGGGATTGAGGCGAATCATATACGGTTGACTCCCGTACCCGAAAGATCGGGAGGAAGAATCTGGTCGGATATGACCGCAAGATACTCGGATATCCGGGCGCGTTGTTCTGCCGGATAGAGGTATTCGGGAGGCAAGCCCCCATGCTGTGCAAAAAGCATGATGTCGCGCGCGATCGGCGCTGCGGCGGTCGATCCACCACCTCCGTGCTCGACGACGACGGTCACCGCATATCGAGGTGCATCAAAGGGTGCGAATGCCACGAAAAGTGCGTGGTCGCGTCTGTTCCAGGGCAGATCATCCTGAGAACGGACTCCGGCAGCCCGCTCTGCCGCAGTAATCGAAAAGACCTGGCTCGATCCCGTCTTTCCGGCCATCGCCTTGGCAGTATCGGCTATGCGCGATCGATACGCCGTCCCACGTTGGTGGTTCGAGACCTCGAACATGCCCCGCCGGACGATGGCCAGTGCCTCGTCCGACAGACCGAGCGGGGCCCGAACAGGTTTGTCGCGGCTCGGACTACCGAACGGCAGCACCAGCCGGGGAAGCACGGCCCTACCCGATGCCAGCCGCGCCACCATTGTCGCAAGCTGGATTGGTGAGGCGAGCGTGAAGCCTTGGCCAATCGAGGCGTTGATCGTGTCGCCAATCAACCAGTCCTGGCCATACCGCTCCTGCTTCCACGCGCGCGAAGGGTTGTTGCCATGCGCCATTCCGGAAAGCGGCAAATCATACTTCTGACCAAGGCCGAGCCGGTCATTCATGGCAAAGATGCCGTCGATGCCGATCCGCTGCGCGACCTCATAGAAATAGACGTCGCAGGACTCGCGAAGTCCACGCACCATATCCACGCGACCGTGGCCGCCGCGCTTCCAGCAATGGAACCTGCGGCCAGAGATTTCGACATATCCGTTGCAGGTGACGGTCTCATTTGGGTCCATGGCACCACTTTCGAGCGCGGCAAGCGCATTCGACATCTTGACGGTGGAGCCCGGCGGATAGGCGCCTTGAACGGTCTTGTTAGACAGCGGGCGGAATTGGCTGTCACGAAGGGCACCATAGTTACGGCTCGAGATTCCGCGGACAAACAGGTTCGGATCAAAGGATGGCGCCGACGTGCAACCGAGCAGATCACCGTTTGTCACATCCATGACTATCGCGGCGGCACTCTGCCCCTCCAGCCGCACCCGCATGAAGTTTTGCAGATGATGGTCAAGCGTGATCTGCAGGTCCGGCCCAGGGGTAGAGGGATCAAGAGCCAATTCCCGCATCGTGCGACCGGATGCGTTGACTTCGACGCGCCGGACGCCTGGAAGACCGCGCAGTGCGCGCTCATGACTGCGTTCGATGCCAGTCTTGCCGACTTCAAAATCCGGCAGACGAAGGAGTGCTTCATCTCCGTCCTGGCCATTCTTCAAATCGCTCTCGCTGACCGGACCCACATAACCAACCTGGTGGGCAAAATCTGGACCAAACGGATAGACTCGTGATAGGATTGCTTCCGGATGGATTCCCGGCAGAACCGGTGAGTTCACCGCGACAATTGACAATTCCTTCCAACTCACCCGATCTTTCACTGTGACGGGTACAAAGCCCGATGCACGACTGATCGTATCTCGAAGTTTCAAGACGGTTTCGTCATCAAGACCAAGAAGGCGTCGCAGTTTCGCAAGCACATCCTCAACATCGTTTACTTCCTCCGGCACCAGCGTGATGCGGTAGGCTTTCTGGTTATCAGCTACGATTTTGCCGGACCGGTCGTAGATGCGCCCCCGGTCAGGACGGACGAGCTTCAGATTGATCCTGTTTTTCTCCGCCAACAGGTAGTATTGCGCGGCGTCGCGGACACTAAATTGCCACATCCGCAGGCCCAGAGCGCCGACGACCGTCGTCATGGCGCCACCCGTCAGGAGCGCCCGTCGCGTCGTCTTGGACAGCTTGGCGAGGTCACGCTCAGCTCGGCGCACGAACATAACCCTCCCTGGTGGATGGGGTTTCTCGCGTTCGTCCGGCGGTTCGTAGGAAAGCAGCCGCTCGAAGAATGATCACGAATAGCACAAGACCCAAGAACCATGGCCTGAGCGGGTTTGGCTCCGGGATCGCGCGATGGAAGCTCAGGAAATGCATGAAGAGGAAGTAAAAGACATGTGCAACCGTCAGCCACCAAAGCGGAAGGACGCCCATTTGAAGGAATTTCCAGGCCGATACGCCAAGTCGACGCATTGCGTGGTCGCTTGACGTTGCTGCGAGCAGGATCGCAAGGGCGAAGGCGGCAAGCCCAACGGCGTTACCAAGCCCGAACCCGTGCTGGAACATCACATAGATCAGAAGGTCGGGATGCCATTCAAATCCGAAGAGCCGCATGAGGTCCAATTCGACCCAGACCACCAGAATGATAGCGGCATGGACGATGACCAACAAGCAGGCCTGGATGCCAAGCTCACGGCGGAACGGGAGCAGCCGGGTGACCGACCGCAGGAACCGGGTCAGCGGCCCCAGGCTTATGGCCAGAGCGATGAGGATAAGTGAGGCATCCCCGAAAGCCCGATTCCAGCGGTGCATCGGGCTCCATTCCGCGTGAACGGCAGCGAAGCCAAACACCAGCCCGGCCACCAGAATCGCCACGATCACGTGACGAGCCAACGCCCGCTTGGCCGTGAAACCGATAGCCGTCCAAAGGTCCTGAAGAACGGCCACACTCATTCACGCGCCTCCTGCTCCATGCTTCGCGAGTTTAGAGGGAGACCATTCGCGACACCAGTAAGTCGATACGCACGCAAGGCACTGATGGCGGCAAATGCCATGATGACCATGCCTGCTGTCGCAAGATATGGCCGAAGCGGATCGAACCAGGCGAGCAGGGCAGGGCCGCCGAAAGCCAGCATCAGAACCTTGTTGCAGATCGGGCAGGCAATCCCGAGAAAGCTCGCCATCCCTCCGGTCCCCGATGTGCGCAGACGGCATTGTGGGACCCAGAGCGCGGCTGTCACACCTGCGAGCAACGCCGTCAGAACAGTCGCCCCGAACTCCCAGGGTCCGATTGGTATCATCCGGACGAAAAGGGGGTTTGCCCACACTGCTGTGACAGTGCCAAGACTGATAAACATCAACAGTCCGACAGCTAAGCCACGAAAGACTCTGCGCAAATCCTCTGCTTGCTTCGCACGTGTTGAAGTGGTCTCATAGTGCATCGAATTCGACCTCCGCAAATTCCTCACCGAAACCGACGCTAACCACCCAGCGTCCGGCCATTGGTAATTTGACTTTCGCCCGCCATCTGCCGGCTTCGACCGTTTCCAGAGGTGAATCGAAACCGTCCCTATGCAGGTAGACCATCGCAAAGTTGACTTCTGGACGCATGCCGGCCAACTCAAGCGCGTTAGCGTCAGGCAAGAACGTGATCTCCAGACGGACGTCACGGTTGCCTGTCGCATAGACTTGGACATCAAGGCGGCCGTCCGAGAGGGTTTCCGAGATCGCCGCAGTTGGCATTTCCAGGTTGCCGGATGACGCCACCGGCGTCGGTGTCCTCAGTGCTCCCCAGACGAATAGTCCAGTTATCGCAATGACGCCAAAGGCGATAAGGATCGTGACTAGTTTAGTTTTCATTGGACATTTCCATCTGTGAATGATCCATGCCCGCGGCCATGGGGGTTCCGTCTGTCAGCGGCGCAGGTGCTGGCACAGTGCCATTGCCCTCCGGATCGAGCAGGTAAGTGGCGATGGCCTCGCGGTCGGCATCGGTAAAGTAGGAAGTCCCTTCGGCGACCACCTCGGCCATGCTGCCGCCAAAGGCATCTCCATTCGGAAGCAGCCCGGATTCGAGCGCATAGGCCAGATTGGGGACCGTCCAGCTCCTTGCCAGCAGATCGTTGACCAGGATGGATGGGGCCTTGCTGCCACCAGGCAAGCTGGCGTTTCCGGCAAAGCGTTCGCTGTCTTTCAATCCCCCCGCCAGATTCCGTCCGGTATGGCAGGCCGCGCAATGGGCCGCGCCTTCCACCAGCATGCGGCCGCGATTCCAGGGAGAAGATGTGCCCATGAGCGCATCGGTTTCCGGGGCCTCAAAGTATGCGGCCCGCCACAGCTTCAGGCCCGAGCTGAAGCTGAAGGGAAAACGCATATCATGGGGCGCTGCCGCTTCGGCGACCGGCGGAACGGAACGGAACGCCTCCCACAGGTCGGCGATTTCCTGATCGTTGAATCCGGCATAGAACGAGTATGTGAACACCGGATAGTAGGGATCACCTTCCGGGGAGACACCTTGGCGGATGGCTTTCGCAAAGTCCTGAATTGTCCAATGCCCGATCCCTCCGTCTGGATGCGGTGTGATGTTGGGGGGAACGAAGGTGCCGAAAGGCGTGTTAAGCGGCGCGCCCCCGGCCAGGGCCTGTCCCTCGGCGGCAGTATTGGTGTGGCAAGATACGCAACCACTCGCGCGGGCGAGGTAGGCTCCGCGCGCGGCATCGCCCGTCGGAAATGCGGCGGGTTCCGCATTGCCTATAGGCCATAGCGAAAGCGCCCCTGCCCCAAGGCTTGCGGACAGGGCGGGGAAGACCAGGCTAAGCCGGATCAGACCGCGCATCGTCAGCTCCGGCCCGCACGAAATTGCGCATGACAGGATGAGCAGGTGCCGCTGATCCGATTGAAGAGGTCGTCCGCCGCAAGCGTTGTGAGGTCGAGGGCGGGTTCAGTGGGGTCGGCAACAGCACGGGATGCCGCGATCTCCCTCGGTTTCTCTGCAAATCCCATCAATTCGGCGATTGTGAACACCTTTTCCGCTGGTGGCGCAGGTTGCGCCGCCATTGCGGAGTAGTCCATTGCGGCCATGTTCTCCGCAGGTTGTAGGCCGTTCGATGCAGCCGCTGACAACGCGTCGGCATAGATTTCAAGGTCTTTGGCCAGAGATGCGAAATCCTGCCAACTTTCCCAAATCTCCGACCTGGCGTAGGTAACACCTTCAAGGCTGTCCTCCGGGAAGAACGATAACATCTTGTCGCCCGCGTGGCTGGAGATTATGCGCGCGCCTTCCGAGACTGTGAAGGCGTCGTACGGCACAGTCCCTTGCATCATCGGGGCGAGTTCCGCGACGATGTCGCGTATCGCTGTCATCCCGTTCATGCGGTCCAGGACGACCCCGGTCGCACCCGTGTGCGCCATTGCCGACGCCGCCATTGCAGAAGCGGTAACCGTAATTGTGACTGTTGCTCGAATTGCCATTTTGTTGCCTGCCTATTGTTTTTGTATTGTGCCCAACGCCCCAAACGACTCTGAAGGCCGATTGCGGGCTGCTCACCTGCTCGGAACGCACATCAGGGAAAGCTGAAACGACGCACAGGCATGGCCAGTAAGGCAATGCTTGGCAGCATTGGGCGACGCCCCCCGGTCCGACAATTCAGGTCAGGCGTCGGGGGGGCGGCAAATCGATGGGAGGGCCATCAAATCGTAGCTGAGAACGTGTAAGGTCTGGAACCTGGTAGAGCCCAAGCTCAGAGACGACAGGTGTCAGCGGACCCGACGGGATCACAAAGGCCGAGCAAATGAGGGCCGGATGACAGGATGGAACCGCGTCCGGAGCCTCAGTGGGGCTGATGATGGAGGTTTCAGAGTGGTGATCCGCGACCGATCCCACATCGGCGAACTGACCAGCAAGCAAGCCAAGAAGGAGAGCAAGTGTTAGCAACAGCGCAGACAGACACCGCTGCACCACACGCGGAGGTGTGGCGTCTTTTCGGAATGCGACGGTGCCAGTAGGCGCAATCATGTCAGATGGTCGATCCGTTTTTCATCGACTTCCATGTGGCCCATGCACACTGGCTCGTTCGTCAACGATACTGACGCCGGATCCGAAATGGTGGCCCCAGGACCGAGCGAGTCGAAGCGATCCCGCCAGTCGTAAACTCTGAAGGAGGAAATATTGTTGCGGATGAAGACGTTCTCGTCTTGCGAAGCAACGGCCGGCCGACCTATCTGGAAAAGCGCAGCCAGCGCACGGGCAACGACTAACCCTCGACTGAATCGCATGCTCTGCTCCATTTTTTCTAACTGATGCATCCTTCCACCGCTGGAAGGTCAAGCCGCTGTGTTGGCTGATTTCTATTCGGCCATCCTCATCGAAAGTTCCTTCCTGGACCGGGCCAGAGGGTGGAGGACCTATTCCAGGGAGCTCTGATCCAATACTATTTCGCGATTATCCGGCCCCGATCCAGCCTTAGTCAATACCTCGAGCACAGCTGCCGTCGATAACAGTTCCGGCAAGACGACCCCATCCGGGGCTCCGGGACCATAAACTACGTTGAACGGGATCCCGTAGCGCCCGAAGCTCTCCAGATAGCGCGAGATGGTCTCGTCAGGACGCGTCCAATCCGCCTGCATGGCAACGATCCCGGGTTCACGCAATCGCGAAGCGACAGGCTCCCGGTCAAGAACCAGCGCCTTGTTTGCCTTGCAGGTCAGACACCAGTCAGCCGTCACGTCCACAAAGACGACCTGTCCGGTCGAGACATGGCGGGCGATCTCGGACCGGTCGAATTTGGCCCAATCGGTTGCTGCCGTTGTCACCGACGTGCCTGTCTCCGGCAGATATCCGGCCAGGGCCAGCGCTACCACGGCCAAGACCGCAGCACCTGGAATTCTCGCGATGATCGGTATCCGGCGAAGCGACAGCAGCGCCACGGCACCGATGCTAGTCACTCCGACCCAGAGGGCGGCCTTTTGGCCTGCCACGCCGCTCAGAACCCAGAAGAGCCAAGCCGCTGTGGCCGCGAGCGCCAGTCCCAGAATGATCTTGATCACTATCATCCAGCGACCCGGCCTGGGCAGGCGCCGCACAAGTTGCGGAACCGCGGCGACGACGAGGTATGGAAGGGATAAGCCGACCCCCAGTGCAGTGAAGATCACCGCGATGTCGACGGCACGCCCGGCAAGCGCAAAGGCAATCGCCGTGCCGAGGAAGGGTGCCGAACATGGCGTGGCCAGAATGGCAGCGAAGGCGCCGGTCGCGAAGTCGCCGCCATAACCCGCACCCCCGCCTGCGCGCGAGAGACGGGTCTGCCATGAGGATGGCAGCGCGATCTCGAAAAGGCCAAAGAGGTTGGCCGAAAAGATAACGAGCACGACCAGCATCACCGCCAGGAAGACCGGGTTCTGGAACTGCATGCCCCATCCGACCGTCAGCCCGAAACCCCGCGCGGCAATCGTCGCACCGGCGAGAACCCACATGAATGCCAGGACGCCGAGGGCGGAGACCGCAAATCCGGTGCGGATGCGTGCCGGGGACAGGCCGCCGGACTTGACGGCGGACGAAAGCTTGATGGACAGCACCGGCAACACACACGGCATCACGTTCAGGATCAGCCCACCGAGAAAGGCGAGGGCGGCGATCCACGCCAGTTCGCCCAGACCTGGCACTACCGCGGCGACGCTGAAAGGCGGTGCGGGCGCATCCTCGGACAACACGGGGTTCAGCGTGGCTGCGCGGGTGCCATCGGTGACCGTTACCTGCAATTCGGGCGGGTCAGATGCAGCGGTCAGGATCGGCAGCCGCGCCCAGAGCAACTGCCCCCCTTTCCCCAACCTAATGTCAGGCTTGCCGAACGCGGTCCCTTCGCCCAGTTCGGGGAAGACATCGGGAGCTTCGAATGGCTCATCGCTTCTTGCGGTCAGGGTCAGGACCGTCTCTTCGTCATCCAGATGGGCGGAGGTGATCCTGATTCCGCTTTCCGTGCCATCATCCGGTACGCGCGCAGAATAGGCCGAAATCAGCCCTGCCGCCTCGTTGTCGATCCCGCTGGCCCTCGGCAGGTCCAGCGAGAGATTGAACTCTTGCGGAACGCAAACCGTCGAGCAGGTCAGCAGGCTCACGCGCGCGCGCAGCGCGACGGGCATACCGGGGTCCGAAAGCACAATCCGGATCGGAAAGACGACCTCGTCATGATAGCCGAAATTCTCGATCCCGAAGGCAGTGAACCGCTCGGGTGCCGGCCAAAGAAACTCGGCCTCCTCGATGTTCTTGGAACCCGCCCAGACGATCGACGGTGGCAGACCGACCTCACCCGGCGAGCGCCAGTAGGTCTTCCAACCCTCGCCGAGTTGCAGATGGAGACCAGCTGAGATCGACGTCGCGTCCGGATTGATGCCGTTTTCCGCTGTGATCAGGCGGGCATCGACCGCAGGATTCCTGAAACTCTCCGATCCGGCAGCCACGACTGACGTTGCGGCAACGAGGCTTGCGAAGATTGCAGAAACCAGGTAGATGAAAACCCAGTCAAGATGGACCAAAATCCTTTCTCTCAAATCTGCTGACATACCGATACCCAGCCTTCCTCTCGTTCCCTCGCGACCACGTCCTGGATCGTTCGCTCGCTGATTTCTCCTTGGATCACGGTCCGACCGATCACCATCGCCGGCGTGCCGATGAACGTAAAGATACGCGCAACTGCCGCGCTGTTCTCCAATTCGAGAAGAATACGTTCACCGTTCATGTCGGCAGTCAATTGTGAATGATCGATGCCAATATCATCCGCGAGTGCCTGGAGGTATTCGGGTGTCGCCTGAAATGGCGATTTCATAAGACGTTCGTTGAAAGCGGGATACGACCCCTGGTTTCTTGCCGCCAGAGCTGCCTTCGCGGCAAGTGTCGACGTCTCTCCCAATAGCGGCAACTCGTGCCAGGCAACGCGGATCCCGCTGGCCGGACGCGCTTCCATGTCGGCGAGCCGCTTGGTCTGCACCCGGCAATACAGGCAATAAGAGTCTGAAAAGGACGCTACCGGGACGTCTTCCCCAGCACCGAGTGCATCGCCGTGCAGTGAGGCGCAGATGATATTCCTCACCCTGCTCTCGGCATTCGCTTGATTGTTTTCTGTTGGATCCTCCAAGCCGAAGAATGGATCGAAACCCACCGAGCTTTTTCCGGCTGTCAGCCGACGGAATTCAACCGGATCGTCAATCTCTTCAAAGACGAGATATTCGCGCCCTAAACCGGGAACAATTCGAAAGCCGGCATACAAAATGGCCAGCCCGGAAACGACCAGAAATGTCCTTCGTCTCTGAGATGTCATTTCTTTGGGTCAGCCTTCATTCCGTATTGCATCATTTTCTAGTCTGGCTTTGCACGAACCATGAAGCCGACGCGGCCGCCTCCACAGTCGAGAACCGCCAGTCCGTTCGCTCTGGTTTCGGTTACCACACAACCCTGCGGGATCAGCGCTTCGCTTCCACTGGTTGATAGGCGTGTCGTGTCATTCGCGAAGCACTCCTTCGGTGTCGTAGAACAACCGCCCAGCACAGCAAGGAGAAGGACGGGAGTGCCTCGGAACAGCAACGCGCGGCGTCTATTCGGCCGCAATTCTTGTGCCCGCTCGGTCTTCGGGCGCCTCGTGCTTGTTGTCATCAACACGCGACTTTCCATGACAGGATTTTCCCATGTAGCGATGCATGACCAAATGGACCCCGACACAGAGGAGGAGCGGCGCGAATGTGATGAGGCTGCTGGACACGCCGGAAACCCGCCCCGCCGCGAGAAAGGCAATGATCGGCAGGATCATTACCGCGCAGCAGGCCCACATCCCGTATTTCATAAGCTTTTCCGATTCCGGTTGGGCAGCCTTCTTGTCTTCCATGATATCTCCGCTCGCTTCTCTGGTAATATGTATGGCGTGGCTACCGGCTTCCAGCACGGGAAGGTCAACATTACAAACCGATACAAAAATCACCGTTATGTCAGAGAGAACCTGCTTGACCCTCCAGCACTGGAAGGTGGTCTACGCTCGTCAACAGGCAAGAAACTAGGAGCACTCAGGCAATGTCCGAGCAGGCATCAATTTCGATTGATCGTCGGCGTTTTCTCGTGGCCGTCACCGGCGTCACTATCGCCTTGGCCGCGCCGTCGATTCTTCGGGCACAGGACGCTGCCCCGACGCGTCGCAACATATCGTCGTTTCGAACGCACGAGTGGCGGGACCACTTTGATAACCTGGGCAAGGGCGTCATCATTTCGGACACGACCACGAGGGTGCTTCAGCACTGGACCGCCGACGGCGAGATGCGCATCTACCCGACATCGGTTCCGCTAACGGATGAATTGACGAAGCGGGGCTATACCGAGGTTGTCGAGAAACGAAAGGACCCCAGCTGGGCGCCGACGCCGTCGATGCGCGAGCGAAACCCCGAATGGCCAGCGCGTATTGCGGGCGGAGACCCCACCAATCCGCTGGGCACCCGCGCGCTCTACCTGACTTGGCAGTACTACCGGATCCACGGCACCCAGGATACGCGAAAGATTGGGCGCAGGTCGTCGAACGGTTGTATCGGCCTCTACAACGAACATATCGAGGAGGTCTTCGACAGAACGCCGGTGGGAACGCAGGTGAAGTTGATTTGAGTCGAGTAGATGCTCGCGAGGGACTGTAAAGAATGAACAAGACGCTTTTGGCCATTGTCGCCTTTCTATTGGTCGGTGGCTTTGCCGTTTATTGGAACGCGACCCAATCCGCTCAAGAGTCCGCCGGTCACTCGATGGTGCCGCCGGATACAAGCGGTGTTGCGCAAGGTGCGCCCATCGTAGAGGTCTCGCTGCCCGCGGAGCTGTCGCCCGAAGCGCAAATCGGCAAGCGCGCCTTCGAGGCGAAATGCGCGGATTGCCACGGTGCCAACGCGACGGGTCAGAATGGTGTTGCACCGCCGCTCGTACACAAGATCTATGAACCTTCGCATCATTCCGACATGGCCTTCGTGCTCGCCGCGAAGAACGGGGTCAGGACCCATCATTGGGAATTCGGGAACATGCCACCGGTAGAGGGCCTTACCGATGCCGATGTGAAAATGATCGCACGCTATGTGCGCGAATTGCAGCGGGAAAACGGGATCAACTGATGCGCGCGGCACTGACAGAACGGCCCTGGCGGGATTTTTCCGGCGCGGTTTTGCTTGTGATTTATGTCACGTTCTCCGCCATGGCGACCGCCGGGACCGAGGCTGTACCTGGTGTTCATCAGGACCACGCCACGGCCGATTACCTCGATGGTTCCGCTCTTGCCACGACGTCCGGACACGATCTGCCGGAGAGCCATTGCCACTCGGGGCTTGATTGTTTCTTGATCACCATACTGGCGCCCGATCCGATGTTCCGGATGTCCCAGCTTGTCCAGCGGGCCCGAAAAGTCTGGCCTGAGGAAAGGCCTGGCTCCATCACGTTTTCGCCTCGAACGCCGCCTCCGCGACCGTCCGCAGAGGCCTGAAAGCAGGCAAATGGAACGTGAAACTATGGAGTAGAAAGATGCAGTACAAAACCACCCTTAGCACCGCACTGGCCGCTTGCGCGCTTGCGGTATCCTCGTCGTTCGCCCTAGCGAGTCCCGGTCACGGCGAAAAGCCCGATATCGGCCAGGTCGGTGACGTTTCGAAAATCGACCAGGTGATCGAAGTCGGTATGACCGAGATGGCGTTCGACCCCGAAGAGATCGAGATCGAGAAAGGTACAACCGTCAAATTCATCGTGACGAATGATGGGCGCGCCGTGCATGAGTTCAATCTCGGCACCGAATCCATGTGGGACAACCACAGGGGCGAGATGCGCGAGATGATGAAGAAGGGCCTGATGACCATGCGCAAATTGCGCCACGACAAGATGATGGAGGCCGGGATGATGCATGACGATGCCAACAGCGTCCTGCTGGAGCCGGGTGAAACCGCCGAGATCATCTGGACCTTCAGCGGTGAAGAAGAGGTCGGCTTCGCCTGCAACGTCCCGGGACATCGCGAGGCGGGGATGGTCGGTTCATTCAAATTCGGTGACGACGAAGTCAGCGGCTGACCGCAGCGGCGGAACGGTCTATTGGCCGTTCCGCCCAGTTGCGGAGGAAAGAAGGGCAAGGTGGCACGAACACGGTCGTGACGTGCAGGCCGGCTACGAGATTGCCAAAAACGTTTCGAGTTACCACGTATTCAAGTATCGTTGGGTCCACGGAAATCTTCTCGGAGGTACGAAGCACATGACTTGCGCGCAATTTGGAAACTGGACCACCCTGGCGGTTGTGGGGTTGCTTGCGGGAGCGGGCGCGGCAAACGCGTCCCCTGGCCACGGTGAGGATGCGGATATCGGCCAGACAGGTGATATTTCGCACATCGACAGGGAGATCGAAGTCGAATTGGGGGAGATGTATTTCGACCCCGACGACTTCGAAATCGAGAAGGGCGAAACGGTGAAATTCGTGCTCAAGAACGTAGGGCGCGTGGTCCATGAATTCGCAATCGCCACTGATGACATGCACGATGCGCATGCCAACGAAATGCGGGCGATGATGAAGGGCGGGATGATGACGACGCGACGCCTCGACCATGACAAGATGCGCAGCCAGGGCATGATGCATACCGACGCGAATGCCCGGCTTCTGGAACCCGGTGAAGCAACCGAGTTGGTCTGGACCTTCAGCGGCGATGCCGAGGATATCCTGATCGCGTGCAACGTGCCCGGCCACCGCGCCGGGGGCATGGAAGCCGGCATTGTCTTCACTGGCGACCATTCCTGACGCCGCACTCGATGCCCCGCGGCGCGCAATCCGCCGCAGGCCGCGGACACATTCTCGCCGAGCTGGCCGGTAACAGGGAAGGAAAGGACACGATGAAGACTCGGCGGGATTTCCTTTCGCACAGCGCGGCAGCGGCCGTAGCCGTTGGGTTGCCGAAAACCGCGCGCGCCGTGACGCCGCAGTTTGACGAATTGAAGGCTCGATCGGCTGCAGTCCAGCTGGCGCCACCAACCTATCCGAAGACGGAAATCTGGGGATATGATGGCCTGATGCCCGGCCCGGAGTTGCGGATCTCGCAGGGCGCACGGGTTCAGCGAAGGTTCCTGAACGAATTGCCGCAGGCAAGCTCTGTCCACTGGCACGGTATGCGGATCGACAACGCGATGGACGGCGTCGCAGGGCTGACCCAAGCAGGCGTCGAACCGGGCGAGAGCTTCGATTACAACTTGGTCGCACCCGATGCCGGGACCTATTGGTATCACGCGCACAATAGATCGGTTGAGCAGGTCGCTCGCGGACTTTACGGCGCGCTGATCGTTGAGGAGACGGACGCTCCCGATGTGGATCGCGACGAAGTTCTGATCTTGGACGATTGGCTTCTCGATTCCGAGACCGCGCAGATCGATTCCGATTTCACGTCGCGACACGATCGCAGTCACGCGGGCCGACGCGGCAACTTCATCGCGACGAATGGGAAACATGATTTGGCGCTCGATGTGCGGCAGAACGAACGCCTGCGCCTTCGACTGATCAATGCCGCCAATGCGCGGATCTTCCTCCTGTCGCTCGCCGGAATGGAGGGCTGGACAATTGCCCTTGACGGGATGCCATTGGACTCGGCGAAGCCGTTGGACGACGTACTCATTCTCGGGCCTGGTCAGCGCGCTGACCTTATCGTCGACGTCACCGCCGAGCTTGGAGAGACGGCGCATCTGGTGCGGATTGAAGACCTGGAAGGCATGTCACAAGTGGCCTTCCCTGTCAGCAGTCTGGCATTGGCCTCTCGTCGTGACCCCCCTGCCCCTCTGCCCCGAAATCCGAAAATGGAAGTGCCGGGTCTCGAAAGGGCCGTTTCCGTGCGGCTGAACATGCAGGGTGGCGCGATGGGAACGCTGGATGCCGCGACCCTGAACGGCGAGCGCAAGACGTTCCGAGAACTTGTCGAGGCCAACGAATTCTGGGCATTCAACGGTACGATCGGAATGACCGAAACACCGCTTGCCGATGTGGAGGCCGGACAGGCGGTGAAGCTCGAGATCTACAACGACACTTCCTTTCCGCACGCGATGCACCTGCATGGAATGCATTTCCGCGAGATCGAGAAAGACGGTGCCCTTGGCCCTCTCCGTGACACGCTTCTGATGTTCGGCAGTGAGACGCGGATAATCGGCTTCGTGGCCGATAATCCGGGCGATTGGCTGTTTCACTGCCACATGTTGAGTCATGCCGCCTCCGGCATGATGACCTGGATAAGGGTGACGTGATGCGAAAGTACCTGACATTATCGGTGATTGTTCTGGGTGCAGCCGGAGCCGTTGGCTGGTTTGAGAGCACGGCCGGTGCGCAGACCGAAGCCATGCCGGAAGATGCCGATATTGTTCAGGGCGAAAAGCTCTATGGTGAATTCTGCGCCTCCTGCCACGGGGCGGACTTGGAAGGCCAGCCGGACTGGCGGTCACCCGGACCCGATGGCATTCTGCCTGCCCCCCCGCATGACGAGACGGGGCATACCTGGCATCACTCCGATAGTGTGCTGTTCGACTACACCAGGCTGGGCGGCAAGGCCGCGCTCGCTCTCCAGGGCGTCGAGTTTGAAAGCGGCATGCCTGGATTCGGCGACCAGCTGTCTGATGCCGAGATCTGGAACATCATCGCCTATATCAAATCGACGTGGCCGGAGCGACAGCGCGCCATTCAAGCCACACGCAGTGCTGCCCCGCGACAGCAGGAAGGAAACTGAAATGCGTCGTTTTCCGACAATGGTAATGGCAATTGGACTGGCGATTGCCCCCTTCGCGTCAATCGCTCAAGATCTGACAGACGAGCGGATCAAGGAGCTTGCCTTGCAAGCCATTCGGGAGAATCCGCAGATCATCATGGAAGCGGTGCAAATCCTGGAGGCCGAGCAGGCCGCCGCCCAGTCTCAGGCGCAGGCCGAAGTTCTGAACAACGAGCGCCAATTGCTCGACCGGGATTCGAATGCGCCGGTTCTTGGAAACCCGGACGGGGATGTCACCGTAGTCGAATTCTTCGACTACAATTGCCCCTATTGCAAACGTGCCATGGCCGAAGTTCAAGGGCTGCTGGACGGCGATGACAACGTCAGGCTGGTCTATCGGGAATGGCCCATCCTTGGCGACGGATCAGTCTTCGCCGCCAAGGCTGCCTTGGCCTCGCGGGAACAAGGCAAGTACGAGGAGTTCCACTGGGCTCTGATGGGTATGCAAGGGCGCGCCGAGGAAGCTTCCGTCATGAGAATTGCGGAGGAAGTTGGACTCGATGTCGAACGGCTGCGTGAAGACATGGTGGCCCCCGAGATCCAGGAGCATATCGCGACCTCCATGCGCCTGACACAGGCGCTTGGATTTAGCGGCACCCCGTCCTTCGTGATCGGGGACAACCTTGTGCCCGGATTCGTTGAAGTAGACCAGCTCAGGGCATTGGTGGAAGAGACGCGCGAGACGGCCGAATAGCATATTCGAGCGGAATCGGCGCCGGTTATTCCGGCGCCGATCGCGTCTCAGGTCGCGGCTGGCGCCGCCAAATCGTAACCCGCATCGCGGATCGCTTCGGACACTGCCCGGTCGCTGAGAAAGCTCTCGACCGCAACGGTTCGCGTTCCAAGGTCGCACGAAACGGTCGCGGTCGGATCGATTGCCTTGATCGCCTTTTCGATTGCCGCGGTGCAATGCCCGCAACTCATTTCCGGAATAGTGAAGCTGTTCATATCCGTCTCCTTCATTCTCATCGTCAGGTGAGTGCTTCCAGCGTGGTAAGGTCAAGCGCGAAAAAAGTGCGCCGAGAAGCTTGACCTTCCAGCAAGGGGAAGCCCTAGATGTCTTCCCGAGAGACAAAGGAGACCTTCATGCAAACTACCCAAGACCTGCGGGTCTCTGTTCAGAACATGTCCTGCGCATCCTGCGTCGGACGGGTCGAACGCGCGCTTTCGGCGCTGCCTAGCGTTGAGGAGGTAAGCGTGAACCTCGCGGCCGAGACGGTACAGGCCCGGATCGATTCGTCAACCCGGATACCCGAGGTGATTGAGGCGCTGGAGCGGACTGGCTACCCGGCCCGCACGCAGACAGTCCGCCTGAACGTCTCGTCCATGTCCTGCGCCTCCTGCGTCGGCCGTGTCGGCAAGGCGCTGACGGCGGTGCCCGGGGTTCTGGAGGTCGACGTCAATCTTGCCTCCGAGACCGCAACCGTGACCTATGTCGAGGGCGCGGTGGAGCTCTCTGAGCTGCTAACCGCCGCCGGAGAGGCCGGCTACCCGGCAGAGGCCGCCGCCGATACATCCGCAGAGGATCGTGGCGCACGCAAGGAAGGCGAAGCGCGCGATCTGGCACGAAAGACAGCGTTCGCGGCGAGCCTGGCTTTGCCTGTCTTCCTGCTCGAGATGGGGGCGCATCTGGTGCCGGGGATGCACGAGATGATCGGCCGCACGATCGGGCACCAGACAAGCTGGACGATCCAGTTCGTGCTGACGACGATCGTGCTGTTCTGGCCCGGGCGCCACTTTTATACCAAAGGGTTTTCCGCGCTCTTGAAGGGCGCGCCGGATATGAACAGCCTCGTGGCCGTCGGCACTGGCGCGGCCTATCTCTATTCCGTGACCGCGCTCTTCGCGCCTGCGCTGCTGCCCGAGGCGTCACGCGCCGTCTATTTCGAGGCGGCGGCGGTGATCGTCGTGCTGATCCTTCTGGGCCGCTGGATGGAGGCGCGCGCCAAGGGCCGCACCGGTGCCGCGATTCAGAAACTGCTCGGCCTCCAGGCCCGCACCGCGCGGGTTCTGGTCGATGGCGAGCCACAGGGCGTTGCCATCGAGCGGATCCGCGCGGGCGATATTCTGCTTGTCCGACCGGGCGAGCGCATCGCGGTGGACGGCGAGGTGACGGAGGGCACCGCGCATGTGGACGAGAGCATGATTACCGGGGAACCGATTCCCGTAGCCAAGGCGCAAGGCGATCCCGTGACCGGCGGCACCGTAAACGGAACCGGCAGCTTCCAGTTCCGGGCTACACGTGTTGGTGCCGACACGACGCTGGCGCAGATCATCCGCATGGTGGAACAGGCGCAGGGCGCAAAGCTGCCCATCCAGGGCCTGGTGGACCGGATCACGCTTTGGTTTGTGCCGGCGGTTATGGCACTGGCCGCCGTGACCGTTCTGGTCTGGCTACTTTTCGGCCCCTCCCCTACCCTATCCTACGCACTGGTGGCCGGCGTGTCGGTGCTGATCATCGCCTGCCCCTGTGCCATGGGCCTTGCCACGCCAACCTCGATCATGGTGGGCACCGGTCGCGCGGCCGAGATGGGAGTCCTCTTCCGCAAGGGCGACGCGCTGCAACAACTGACTTCGGTGGATGTCGTCGCGCTCGACAAGACCGGCACCGTGACCCAAGGCCGCCCCGAACTGACCGACCTCGTTCTGGCCGACGGATTCGAGCGGGCGGAGGTGCTGGCGTTGATCGCCGCGGTCGAAGCGCAGTCCGAACATCCCATTGCCGAAGCGATCGTGCGGGCGGGCGAGGCCGAGGGTGCTGCACGCCTCGATGTCGAGGCATTCACGTCATACACCGGCTACGGAGTGCAGGCCACGGTCTCAGGACGCGAGGTGCTGGTCGGCGCGGACCGCCTGATGGTCCGCGAAGGGCTGAACATCGAGGAACTGGCAGACTCCGAGCGGCACCTTGCGCAGCAGGGTCGCACGGCGCTGTTTGCGGCTGTGGACAGGAAGGTAACGGCGGTCATCGGCGTGGCCGATCCGGTCAAGCCCGCCAGCGCCGCCGCCATCGCTGCGCTGCACGGCCTCGGCCTGAAGGTCGCGATGATCACCGGGGACAAGCGCGAAACGGCTGAGGCGATTGCGCAGGAAACCGGCATTGACCACGTGATCGCGGGCGTCCTGCCCGACGGCAAGGTGGCCGCGCTGGACGCTCTGCGCGATAACCGCGAACAGGTCGCCTTTGTCGGCGACGGCATTAACGACGCGCCGGCGCTCGCCCATGCCGATGTGGGCATTGCGATCGGCACCGGCACCGACGTTGCCATCGAATCCGCCGATGTCGTGCTGATGTCCGGCGATCTGCGCGGCGTGGTCAACGCCTTCGAAGTATCCCGCCGGACCATGCGCAATATCCGCCAGAACCTGTTCTGGGCCTTTGGTTATAACGTCGCGTTGATCCCGGTGGCGGCAGGCGTACTCTTTCTGACCTTAGGGCTGTTGCTGTCGCCGGTGCTGGCCGCGGGCGCCATGGCGCTCAGTTCCGTCTTTGTGCTGACGAATGCCCTGCGGTTGCGCCGGGTCCGTCCCGTCATGGATGAAGCCAAGGTGCCAGATCGTGATGCGTCCGCTTCGCTATCTCCTACCCCTGTCGCCGCTGAATAAGGAGAACCTGATCATGAATATTGGAGATGTCGCCGCCCTTTCTGGCCTGCCAGCCAAAACGATCCGATATTACGAGGATATTGGGCTTGTGAAGCCTCTTCGCAGCACGAACGGCTATCGCATATTTCGTGAAAGCGACGCACACAAGCTTGCCTTCCTCGGACGTTCCCGTGCGCTTGGCTTCAGCATAGAGGACTGTCGCAATCTCCTTGCTCTTTATGAGGACGAAGAACGCGCTAGCGCCGAGGTCAAGGAGATTGCCGAGCAACATCTCGAACGGATCGACGAGAAAATCGCGGAACTAAAGGAAATGCGTGCGACGCTGGCTCACCTGGTGGACGCCTGTGCCGGGGATCACCGCCCAGATTGTCCGATCCTCGCCGATTTGGCAACGAAACAACACGACGAAGAGCAGCTAAAGAGAACGGCCTAGCCGAGTAATAGAGTTTGGCTTGGGCGATCCTCTTTACGGTTTTACTCTTCGGTTGCTCGCCGCCCTTTTCGAGCAGTGACACGACGGTGCAACTGCCGGCAAAGGGCGGCACGCAAACCGCGCGGCCATGGTGGACCTATGTCCGTGACGATCGTCCCTTTGCCGGCGGAAACCCTCCTGCGGCGCTGTTCCCCTTTTCCCGCGACCGTGGGATGGCCAATCCGAACCGGTATCTCGCCGGATGGCAGGGCATCCTGCAAGCGGATACCTATGGGGCTACAACGACCTCTACCGCGCCGACCGCGATGCTGGGTCGGTCGAGAGTGCTCTGTGCTGGAGCCATGCCCGGCGCAAGTTCTTCAAGATCGCCGACATCAAGGGGAATGCCCGGAAGGCAAGCCCGCCCATGACATCTCCCCTGTCGCGCTGGAGGTTGTGGCCCGGATCGACGCGAACTTCGATATCGAACGCGCCATCAATGGCCCGACCGCCGTGGAACGGTTGGCGACGCGATCGATCAAGGGCTCACGGTTCGATTTGCACATGACGACTTGGATATGCTGACCCGCGGCGGCCAGCTCCGTGCTGACAGTCAGACTGTGATCGCCGCCGACTACGGACCGAGCACACCGGAAGGCATCGTTCTGCCAGAGCTGTTGACGACGCAGGCGGTTCTGAACGCCCTGGAAAGCGCTACCGATACGCGCTTGGCAGAGGATTGATGAGATACACCAGAGAAAGAGCAACCTTACCCCGCCTGTCTGGCATTCGGGCGTTTGAGGCGACGCAGGCAGGGGCCTGATGGCTCAACCTTGAAGTTCCTGCTTCCGGCGCCGAAACTCGTCTTCGTCGATCTCGCCGCGCGCGTAGCGTTCCTTGAGGATCTCCATCGGATCGCGGGTCTCGCCAACCCGGTTACCGGTAAGCGCTCGAAAGGCGAAAACGGCAACTGCGATAATCAACCCCCAGAAAAGGATCATGCCGAAACCTGCCCACCAGCCATGTCCGCCACCCCACATCATGTGCCCATAGGTGTCATTGGCATTGCTGCCCGGATCCGCGA